>Ga0209474_10000067_pt1 | contig 118961 bp, 120 predicted proteins | sample GraSoiAngelo_145_FD_185902 | JGI IMG/M metagenome (GOLD analysis project Ga0209474, IMG submission 185902) | Grasslands soil microbial communities from the Angelo Coastal Reserve, California, USA - 14_1009_05_20cm (SPAdes) (version 2) | ecosystem: Environmental > Terrestrial > Soil >...
GGCGATGCGGCCCTCGTTCTCGATCGCCTTCCGAAGCTTCTGGTTGACGACTCTCATCTCGGAAGCGGTCGTCGCTTCGCCGTACCGTACGCACGTGAGGCCGAGGAGATCGCTCGGAAGCTTCGAGTCGCTTGCATGGATGATAAAGGTTCGCCGCATTCCGAGGGCTCCACCGAAAAGCCCGGCTTCGAAGACGACGTTGTCTCGCGGAGAAGCCTGGCCCGATCCCGTGGCACGAGACGCTGGCGGACTGGTGGTCGTCCAGTCGTCCTGAGCAAACACGAACGCGGCAAAGTCGACTTCATGCGTGAGCTCGAGGAGGCGATCCAGTGTGGTGGTCCCAGGATGGAAGGATGTCGTCCACGGATCTACGTGTGCGACGGCTTCGAGACCGCGTGTCAGTGCCTGCAGCAGCTTCTCCTGCTTTCCTGACGAGCCAAGGAAGATGCGAGGCTTGTCCATCCGTTCCTCCCGGCAGCACGTCGGAGATCTGGGGCACCATACGCAATTCCGTGCCAACTCGCGCGGCGTCCGTGCGCGCGCATCTTCCTGTCATCCATCGTTCCGGTATCGCGTCGCGAATTTTCAGGTTCGATCACTGGCGGGCTCGGGGAGCCACTTCCCTCTGAGAACTCGCCGGTTCGGGCGCCGCAGCCATCCGAGAAATCCCAGCCCGGCGATCCAGAGCGGGCTCGCGCCCGTGGAGGCGCAACCCGATCGCGCCGCCGGCGCTTCGGTCGTCCCGGGATTCGAGCTCGTGCCGGCGTCGGGAGGCGCCGCCGCCGTTCCACCATCCATCGCTCCACCGTCCGGAGTTCCTGCGTCGACCGGGTGAGACGTCAGCCCGAACGCGGAGATTCGATCGGTCCCGACGAAGACGGCGCCGCGCGCGACCACCGGGTGGTAGTACTTGCCACCGACGTGAAGCTGATCGGAGGTGCTGGCGAACAGCACGCGCATCGTCAGCGCATCGATGGCGTAGAGGGTGGCGTGGGCCGCGGTCGCGGGGTCCAGCGAAGCGGCTCGGTCGACGTTGGTGTCCACCAGCCAGGCGATCGGATCGGCGGGGCCGTTGCTGCTCACGACCGGTGAACCCGGATTCGTCAGCACGAGGGTATTCTCGTAGGCATCGAGCGCCAGGTACGCGGGCTGGCCGGTCGCGGCGATCAACTTGACTCGCGCCACGCCCGGCGACGCCGGGTCGGCGCAGGAGACGCACTTCTTCGTCGATCCCGTAAAGAAGAGGTAGGGCGTTTCGTCTGCTGCCCGGTAGAACGCCGGAGTGCTGCGGGCCTTTGCGAGGCTGATGTCGTTGTACTCCTCGGAATAAGGCCCGAACAGGTTCAGCGGACCCGGCAGGTTCCCATAGTGCGAATACAACTCCGGACCGAACAGCGACCTGTCCGCGGCGGAGTAGGTGAGGTTGCAACCGGGACGGTGGTCGAGACGGCCGCCCATGTTGTCCCGATCGATCAGATAGGCGTTGCCCTGTTTCCCGCCCGATGCGAGCAGGTGGGGCGTCAGCGTGGTTCCGCGATCGAGATCCGGCAAGACCACCGGTCCCCCGCCGGCCATGTCGACGTCGTATCCATCGAGCTGGCAATGGTTCCAGGGCGTGTAGGTCGCCTGCAGCCTGAGCGGAAGAGAGGGCGCGAACGCGAGGATCGAGTTGCCCCAGTTGCGATCGAGAGGACCCTTCGGGCCATTCCCGGTGGTGATGTAGACCACGCCGTTCGCGTCTAGCGCCGCGCCGCCGGCCGACCACATCCCGGCGTTCGCGTCCGGATCCATCCACGGCGCGCCGGAAAAGGCGCTGGCGAGACGCGGGAAGCCGGAGGGGAGGCCTGTGTCGACGGCGACGAGCCAGCCTGCTCCTCCGTCGATGTACGATCCGAACGGAACGTACAGGACGGTCCTGTCGAGGCTGAGGTTCAGCGCTCCCCGCTGCGACATCTTGCCCGTGCGCTGGAACTGGGCCGGGCCGTTCTCGTTGATCGGGCTGACGGTGGCGTCGGAGATCTCGAGCGGCCACCCGGCCAGGACGTTCCCGCTGCCGAGGTCGAGAGCAAACACGCGCCAGCTTCGCGTCGCGTCGGCGACGTCGGCCGCGACGTAGAGCCGCGGCGGCGAGGCCAGGGTATCCACAGCGGGTGTGCCCAGGACACCGAGCAGCACGCCGTCCGGCCCCCCCGAGGGCTGGCCGAGCCGTCTCTTCCAGAGGATCGCTCCCGCGGGCACCGATCCCTTCGCGAACGCATTTACGGCGTAGACGAAGTCATTGCTGGTGGCGGCGATGACGGCCCCGAAACGCCCGCCTGCGTACGGCCCGCGCGTGATGGCGAGGTCATCGAGATACAGCGGCGCGGCGTACATGTGTGGCGCGACGCCGTTGCTCCAGTCGAACGCCGGCGAGTCCCAGAGCTTTCCGAAGTCGCGGCTGGACACGCTCGCCGGCGTCAGGATCGTCTCCAGCGGATTCCAACCGGTGCGCTGCCGGTTTCCGTGGAACATCGGGTGATCGAACGCCGGGTCGGCGCCAGCGCCATTCGCAAAGAGGACGGCGAAAGCTGTCACCCAGCGCAGGAATGACCGCTGCATTGGCCTCCGGTCTAATCGCGTTCAGGCGCTTGCCGCGATCCGACCCGGGGACGAAATGTCAGGCTGCGGACCCGACAGCGGGGCAGCTCAAGCCGCAACTGGTTCGTCGTAGTGCAAGCTAGACCGCATTGGAGTCTGTCGCAGCCGCCCGTGCGGCGACCCGCTCGATTCGCTCCCGCGGAGGTTTACGTGTCTCCCGAGGCCCGCGCCGTCCTGGTGCGCCGTCTCTTCTTTTCTTTCTCCCGCTCCTGATGCCCGCCGGCGGCCACCACACGATCGCGACCCCTGTCCTTCGCCTCGTACAAGGCGGCGTCGGCGCTCTCGATCAGCGATTCCGGCGTGTCGCCATGGGTTGGACATTCCGCCACGCCGATACTGATCGTGATCCTCCCACCGGCCAACTCCTCGATCGCCACCCGCGCCCGGATACGCTCCGCCACGATTGCCGCCGTTCCTACCGTGGTCTCGAGCAGCATCACCAAGAACTCCTCCCCGCCGTATCGCGCGACGCAGTCCACGCCGCGCGTCGTCTTCCGCAAGATGTCCGCGATCCTCGCGAGCGCTGCGTCGCCGGCCGGGTGGCCGTGGGTGTCGTTGTATTGCTTGAAGTGATCGACGTCTGCCAACAGCACCGAGAAGGGTCGCCGGAGCCGACGCGACCGCTGTACCTCGGTCGCGAGCGTGCCCGTCAGGTGCCTGCGGTTGTACAGCCCGGTGAGGGCGTCCGTGACGGAGAGCCGCTCCAACTCCGCCTGGCTCTCCCGCTCGCGCAGGCGCCCGACCAGCGTGTTGAACACCCGCGTCAGGTAGCCCACCTCACCGACCCCACCCACCGGGAGTTCGATCAGGAGATCCCCGGCGGCGATCTTCGCCGCGGCCGTCGTGAGGCGCCCGAGCGGACGGGCGATGAGCAATCCGAGGACGTAGGCCAGGAGCCCGACGAGCGCGAGGAGCACGGCGAGCAGCAATCCGGTGGCGCTCCGCAGCCGGCCAACCCGGCCCAATGCCTGCGCCAGCGGGATCTCGGCCACCGCCGCCCAATGCAGCCGCGGGACGCGTCGCAAGGAGCCGATCACCTCCTCCCCGTCCGCGCGCTTGTACACGACGGGCTGGCCTTCCTTTTCGAACAACGCACTCGTCATCGTTTCCGGGAGCTTCGTTCGCATCAACTCGGCGGAGCTCACCCGGGACCTGATGACCAGCCTGCCTTGGTCCGTCGTGAGAGCGACGTCGCCAGAGTCGAGTGGGGAGAGGCGCGGCAGCATGTCCGTGACTGCATGCAGGTTGAGCTTCGCGGCGAACGCGCCGACGAATCGCCCATCCGCCTCGCGGATCGGGACGGCGAGGAGGATCGTGGCCTTGCCGAGCGCCCCGTCCCAGTAGGCCTCGCCAACGAGCGCCTCGCCCGTTCGCAGACCGGTCAGCCCCTCCGGGGAGAGGCGCACGCTCCCCGTCCGGCCGTTGCTGCTCGTCACGACGCGCCCGCTCGCATCGAGGACCAGAAGAGCTTCTTGATCCGGGAATCGCTCGCGAAGAGAGTTGAGGTAAGCGCGCAGACGGCCGAGCGCTTTGCCACCATCCCTTCCCTCGATTTTGCTCAGGTTCTCAGTGACGACGTACGAGCTGGCCGCTCCCCGCAAGGCGTCGAGGCGCTCGTCAAGCCATGAGCCCATCTCCCGGGCCGACTCTGAGGTCGCGCCGCGTAGCTCTGCGGCAGTCGTCTCGGTCACCGATTCCCGGGTCTGCTGGTAGGACACCACGCTCGTCACGAGCGTTGGAATCAGCGTGGCCAGTGCGGCAAACGCGAAGATCTGGTTCCGGACGCTGCCAAGATGGAGCGCGCGCGCTCGGCGTGCGATGACGTCTTCCCACACGCTCACGAGCAGGTCCCCGGAGGGACGCAACAAGACTCACCGCGCGGGTGCCGGCGGCCGCTCTCGATTCTCCTGCAATTGGTCATGACGAGAAGGAAGCAGGAGATGCGGTTCATGATGGTGGTATCTCCCGCTGCGGCTACCGGTCGAGCGTGCAGCGGGGCTCCTTGTCTCATCACCTACCAGAGTGGGCCTATCCGAATGGAGGCGCGGCTGCGGGAGATCCGACGCGAACGTAAGGGCAAGGCGGAGGCGCACGCTCAGCAGAATTGTTTCACCTGCGCCCACACTCGCGCCCTGAGCATTTCGTCGACGTCCCTCCGATCAGGATGGCCAGCGTATACGCCGCCGCGATCATCCACGCGACAACGAGGATCAACGCTGGAGGCGGGGATCGCGGCGGGCCTCAGTGCTGACGCAGGCGGGCCTGGACCCGGTCGAAGGAGACCACGCGGAGCAGGAGGAAGAACCCGATCGACACCAGGAGATGCCACCAGGCGTGGAGCTGCGGATTGGGGATGCCGTGGGCCGGGAGGGTCACGCCCACCAGGGTGCAGGCCTTGAGGTCCACGAACCAAGCCGCGATCCCCGTCGCATAGGCTGCGAGCCCCAGCACGAAGCTCCGCCGGACCGGTGCGTTCTCCGGCTGGAGCGCAAGCCAGGTCACCCGGCCGAGACAGAGGATCTCCAGCGTTCCGAAGCTCAGGTGGAAGGCAAGGAACTGCGCGCCACCGCGTTGGAGCGTCGCTCCCGTGGCCAGGAGCACGTAGACCAGCAGCACCGCCGGGAACCAGCGGCCGAGCCGGGGCTCGGGGCCGTTCTCCACCAGGAGCCAGACTAGCCAGGTGACGAGGTAGAGCATCGGCAGCTCGTCGAGCATCTGCAGCTCAAAGCGGAGCGTCGCGTGGAAGGCGATGCTCCCGAGCCCCACCAGCACCAGCAGGGCGAAGGCCACCCGCACCTCCCGGGCAAAGGTCTGCCGTGAGAGCCCGAGCGCGCCGGCGAGGACCATCGCCAGGCTGGAGACCGTGTTGAACGCCTCGCAGACCCACGGGAGGAGCGCGTAGTTCTGCTCGCACCAGTCGATGCTGGCGGTGGGAGCTCCCCAGAAGCCCACCGGATCCACCGGCATGGGTCCGAAGTGTACCGGAGCCCGCCCTGCGCGGCGCGAGGTAGTGCCCTCCTGCGCTCTGGCAGAGGCTCAGCGAGCGGATCCGGAGGCCCGTCCGCGGCGCATCATGTGATGCTCCTCCTCGAGCCGCCACGTTTTGCCACCGTCGTGCGAAGTCTCGCCGCGCCACACGAACGAATCGGGCCGGATGTCGTTGAACGACCAACGCAGCAAGGCCCCCTTGTCGTCGTGGCCGCGAAGCACGATGCGATCGTCCTCGGCTCCCCCCTCCATCCGGATGGCGGCCCCAAAAGCCGGGGCCGCAAACATGACGGTCCACTTGTCAGTCTTGGGGTCCACGAACCGCACCCCGGTGACCATCTTCCGCTCGTCGGTCGAGCCGGGCTTCGGGTAACTGAGAAAAATGTCCTGGAGCGCGTAGCCGTCCAGGATCCATCCGAACAGCACCTCTCCGCGGGAGTGGCGAACGCTGCCGTCCTGCGCGATGAACGAGTAGTCAGCGTCCCACGTGCCGACAAAGCGCCCGAACAGGTCCGCATGGTGCCCCAGCGAAGGGTGCGGAGCTTGAGCCGGAAGAACGGCGACCATATCTCCGCGGGGATCTGCGCGCCGCGTACCCGTCCTCGCCTCGTCGCCGACGCTCTGCGAGCCGCCGAGCACGGCTGCTTGCGCCGCAAGCGTTCCCAGCAGCATGGCCAGTACCGCACACACAATCGTGGACCGACACGTCCTGTTCATCGCGAGCCTCCTTTGCATCGGACTCGTCGCCGCAACGCTTGCAGGTTGATCGCATTCATCACGGTCTCCTGGCGAGAACCGTGGCGAACGCGATGGCCTTGAACTGCTCCAGCGGCTTCGAACTTCGATCGACCTTCATGCGCAGCATGGCCCCGTGCCATCCAGCGAGGAGGAAGTCGGCCACATCCCGTGCCGGAAAGTTGTCCGCGATCTCGCCGGCCGCTTGTGCCTCCGCGATGCACGCGGCGAAGGGTTCGCGCCATTCCGCGAAGATATTGGAGAGATGTGTCCTCAACGGTTTGCTCTCCGTCGAGACCTCGAGGCTCAGGTTCCCGATGAGGCATCCCAGTGCCCACTTTTCGGCCTTGAGCTTTCCCGTGATGACATCGAAGTAGCGTCGAATCCGACCCCGCGGCGAGAGCGATCGATCGCCCAGCGTCGCCTGCACGATTTCCCTGAGGTAGTCGAAATACCGCTCCAGCACCTCGCTCGCGAACGCCTCCTTGGACCGGAAGTGGTTCGTGAACGACCCTTGTGGAGCGCCGGCTTCGGACACGATGTCGCGAACGCCGGCGCCGCGATAGCCGCGCTCGAACATGACCTTGCGGCCCGCGTCGAGGAGGTTGTCGCGATGCGATCGCTTCGGCATCAGTGCTTATAATACGGACGTACGTATTGGTTGGTCAAATGGCCAGGCTGCCCCACTCCCTCCGTCCAGTAGAACGTCGTCCGGGGCGCTGATCAGCGCTCGACGTTCTCCTCGCCGATCGGCCGTCGCGCGGTCATGTTGAACCGGCCATCGTAAACGGGGCGCCCCCCGGTCGTCGGCCCTTGGTACTGGACGAAGAGCATGAGCCCGCCGGTCTCGGTGATCAGCGGCGGCTCGAAATGGGGGTCGGGGTAATAGAGCATCGTGCCGGGGCCGTATGTCGCCTCGCCGATGGTGAAAGTGCCCTCGAGGATGTACCAGACCTGCGCGAAGTCGTGCTTGTGAAACGGATGATGAGAGCCGGCCTCATAGCGCACCAGCCCGGCGTTGGGCACGGTTGGTGCGTCCACGCGCGGGTGGAACAGCATCTTGCTCCACTGTCCGGGCCAGCGCAGCGTCTCCCATTCCCGCTCCTCGACGCGGATGGCGGAGAGCGGCTGGTGCGTCAATGTCTGGCTCATGGTCCAATTCCTCCCTGCGGGATGGAGAGTGTAGTCCGGTCGTTTATCACTGAGCCCCGTCAGCTTTGGAACCCGTGGGCGGCGGGCCGCAACTTCAAGCCCTCGCTGCCCCCTTATGAGTCACGTAGCCAATCGCCTGCCGGCTGGCTTCCCGCTCCCCTCGCGGGCAGCGCCAACATATGATCGCAGGCACCCGCAGTGGCCAAGGCTTCACTCGCCCGGGCAACCGTAGGACACTCCGCAGAGTCCTGCCGTGCACCAGAGGACACCGATGTAGAATTCTCGCGGAGAGCGCCGCATAGAGTGAGTTAACACAGAAGGCCAACGGTCGGCGCGGAGTCAGCCGTGAATCTCCATCATGAGGGTGGCGGCAACCTCGCCGCCAGGAGCGATCGATGGCGACCGGTACGGTGAAGTGGTTCAACGATGCGAAGGGATTCGGCTTCATCACGCCTGACGGCGGCGGCAAGGACGTTTTTGTCCACCACACCGCGATCCAGGCAGAGGGCTTCCGCAGCCTCGCGGAAGGCCAGAAGGTAGAGTACGAGGTCACCGAGGGCCCCAAGGGTCCGCAGGCGGCCAACGTCCGCAAAGCCAGCTGACGCACCTCGCCCACTCCACATGGCGGCGTTGGCTAATCGTCGCGGCGCTGGTACGCCGCAGCGGTTCGGCAGGACCGCCCTGCCTTCTCAGGGCCCGATCGAGTCCGGCTCGGCGTGCGGGATTGCGCTCAGGTACTCGTAGATGGCGCGGAGATCGTGCGCCGTCATGTTCGCATACGCCGGCCACGGCATGACCTGCAGCAACGGGCCGAATTGCGGGTGCGCATGATCGAAGTCGAAGCCGTGACGCATGACCTGCTCGAACTGCTTGAACGTCAGCCCCGCGGGTCGGGCCCGACGGAGCTTCAGGCGTCAGGTTGCGCGAGGTGAATGGCCCGACCTGGCGGCCGCCCGCAAGGAAGTGCTCCGCATTGATCTTCGCGGACTGTCCCAGATACGGATCGCGCCCGGTGCGTAGTTCGGTGCGTGTGAAGTCGCTGCGAGCGGCCGCCGCATTCACCAGATAGCTGCCGAGGGCCACGAGTTCGTTGTGGCCGTTGTCCAGCCTCACCGGCACGCGTGGAGTAGCCCGTAAGAACCGCTCGCTCGCTCTCCCGTACTGGGTACTGGCGTGCGGGCACTCTTGTCGCTTGTAGGCAAGGGTCACCGGCCGCAACTTAGAACGCCCTCCGGGGTGGGAACGGGGGCGTCGCTTCGGAGGCGGCAATGCGCGGACTCGCTGCGGTCGGCTACCTCGGCATTTTCATCCTGCTCATCGGCTGCACCGACAACTCACCGCTCCCTGACCAGAGTCGCGAAGGCGCGCACCGCCCCGTGCTCACCGTCTCGACGAACTGCAGCTGGCGCTTTTGGCCGGGGGTCCTGCAGTAGCGCGTCACGAGGAACGCATGAGGGTCGACCAAAAGTATGCCGTTTGGCTTGCCGACGACGTGGCGCGAGCCTTCCTTGGGATCGATACCCAGCAGCCGCAGAGTCGATGGGTCGTCCTCGGCCAATGCATCGGAGAAGAGGCCAGCGTTGGATTCTGGCTGCGGATCGACCACATCGAGCAGTGGATTGCGATGAGCGATACGAGGAACATCACCGTTTCTCCACCTGAGTGCCTGATCCGGTGGGCTGATGTCATCACGATCCAGGCGCTCGAAAAATTCGAAGACTTGAAAGTCGTGGCCGGCTTCAAAACGGAAGCGTCCATTACGCCGAAGCGGGCCTCGCGCCGTCGTACGTAGCAGCACCGCGCACCGAAGCGGCGCGCAGCTCAGAGGTTCTGCTCGCCCATCCAAGGACGACAGCCTTCGACGTGGCTCACCCAGGATTGACCAGCCGCACTTCGTCGCCGATCCGAATCTCCCCATCCTCGAGCACGTCGGCTCGCAGGCCGCCGCGGTGCAAGAGGGGATCGACGAGCGGCTTCCTGATCAGCTCTTCGAGATACTTGCATGGCTCGCACAGGCGCATGCCCTCGCAGAGCAGATTGCCGATGTGGAAGCGATGTCCGACCAGTGCGTTCAGCGCGACTCCACGGGTGGTCAGGTTGCGTCGACCTTCGCCTGGCCGCAGCGCGATTCCCAGGCTGCCGCGCAAGTGCTCGAGCACTTCGGCTTCGATGAGAGTCAGCGCACGGCCAGTGCCCGGCGTTTTGGAGAAGTGACCGCGCCCGCTCGCATAGCGGTCGCCTTCGAGGCCAATCCCCGCAAGCGCGCGGATTCGATCCGTCGCCCGCATTGGCTCGCCCTCGCTTTGGGCGAGATGGATGAACTCGACGCGGCCCGTCTGTGGGTCATTCCCCGCCGACGTCACGGCTTCGAAGAGCAGTAGCGGCATCGGTCGATGGTATCGTGCCGATGTGAGCACGACCAACATCCGCCCCTGCACGGTGGCCGACCTGCCGGCGCTTTTCTCGATCGTCAATGATGCGGCGCAGGCCTACAAAGGCGTCATCCCCGCCGACTGCTGGCATGAGCCTTACATGCCGCTCGATGCGCTGAAGCAGGAGATCCGCGACGGAATCGTCTTCTGGGGCTACGAGGCGGAGGGTGAGCTCGTTGGCCTGATGGGGATTCAGGACCGCGGTGAGGTCAGCCTCATCCGGCACGCCTACGTGCAGACCGTGCAGCGCCGCAAAGGCATCGGCGAGAAGCTGCTGAGGCGACTCGAAGGCATGACCGCGAAGCCGATCCTGATCGGCACCTGGAGTGCCGCCGCGTGGGCGATACGCTTCTACGAGAAGAACGGCTACCGGCTTCTTCCGCGCTCCGAGACCGAGCGGCTGCTGCGCAAATACTGGAGCATCTCTGAGCGGCAGATCGAGACGTCGGTGGTGCTCGCGAATGCCAGGTGGAACTTTAGCTCTCCGCCCTCCCCTTCGGGGCCCCAGGGCGGGAACCGCTCAGCGAGGCGGCGAAACCTGTGAGTACGGTTGGTACTCCTTCCCTTCCTTGTTCAGATGTCGCTCATCCGCCGAACGCTGTCGGATGGTCACTCGCAGCTGCGTCTCCTTGCCGGGCTCTACCTGGACCGTCTCGCGACCGAGCGCTGCGAATGGCGACCAGACGACGGCGTGCCAGGTGCCGCGGGGAGCCCGCTGGATCTCGAAACGGCCGTCGCGGCCCACCCGCGCGTAGTACGGGTTCGGGACCACCAGCACGTTCCCGTTCATCTGCGAATGGATGTTGCAGTAGACGGAGACGACGCCGGGCTTCTCCAACGTGACCGTCTTGGCGATACCGCCGCGATACAGCCCGAGATCGAATTTGGCATCAGGCGTCGGGGAAAAGACGTTGTGGTAGAACCCGTCGCGGTTGGGAAAGGCGACGGTCGCCCCCACGGGAACTATGAGGAGAGGGGGAGCGAACGATTTGTCCGCCTGCGCCATCTCGAAGGGCCCTTTCGCCATCTCGTCGAGCGCGGGAGCGTCCTCGAGGAACACCACCACCTGGTCGACGGGCGGCGCCGGCCTGAGCGACGCCCGCACGACGACGACTTCGCCGACGATGGAGCCGCGCTGAACCGGCGCTGCTTGCGACACCGGCGCCGCAAGCAGCGAGAGCGCGGCGGCGACGCGCCCGAGCGTGGCCCTAGAGGTTGACGCCAAAGAGGATCCTTCCGCGGTGTAGCGAGGCGTCGTCCGTCAATCCGAAGCCAAAAGTGGCTGCGAGCCAGAAGCGGCCACGTCCATAGGCCAGCGATGGTCCCGCCCACAGCTCGCTCTCGCCGCCCGTCTTCAACTCCTTCTCACTGAAGATCTCGCCACCAAGGCGAAAGCCAGCGGGCAACTCTACGGTGCTGGCGAACGAGCCAACGAAATAGGGGACGGTCTCCGTGTCCGCGAACTCAAGGTATCCGCCGAGGTTCGCGGTCAAGTTGAGGCGGCCGAGATCGCGGGAGAGGATTGCCGTGAACCACCCGGTGTTGGGCGTCCCCGCGGCGACCCGCTGCCCGTACTCGGCGCGGAGGCGCACGTCCACGGGCCAGGCACCCTTGTCGGCGAGCAGCCAGCTCGCGTGGGCCCGCAGCGAGGAGAGCGCCACGCTCGAGCTGACGCCCGGCCCGCTCACGGGCGGCTGATCGAAGATGGCGAACAGTCCCGCCTCGATCCGGTCGGTGAGACCGGCGACCGGACCGAGCCACCAGTCCCAACCTGCGAAGCCGGAGCGCGGCTTCTCGGCGGAGAACCAGCTTTCCAGCTCGACTGTTCCGTCGGGAAGCGAATCGACGCCTTGGCTGAACGCGTACGGTCTCGGTCCCGCAGCCGCGGGACGGCAGGGAAGCAGCGCGGCCAACGCTCCCGCCAGCACCAGGCACCGCGCGGCCCTGCGGGCCAAAGAACGATCGGCAACTCTCATGATGAATCCCCCAGGTTTGCGTCGGGCAACCGATGACGCTTTCAGAACTCTGCTGCGCGCCGACGTGCCGATCAATTTTTGTCCATGTATGCGTAAGGAGTGGGCATGCCCGAATTGGCCTACCACGCAGCCGCGCTGTGCCAGACGTTTCCGCGCCTGCTCCTTGCCGACAAACTATGCTCGGCGAGAGGGGAAGCGGCATGGCGACAAATGAGGCGCGGCGCGGTCTGACGCGCATCGCTCTCGCACCCAAGCTTGTGCTGATCGTCGCCTCGGTTGCAGCGCTCATGGCCGCGACGCTCCTCGCCATCGTCACGAGCAAGACGTCCGGAAACCTGATCCAGGAATTCGAATCCAAAGGCGAAGCAATCGCGCTTTCGCTCGCCTTCGCCCTCGAGGGAAACGGGCAGGGAACTCCGGCGGAGAACGTCGGCCGGGCGAAGGGATTGCTCGACGCGAGCAGGACGCTGAACGGCGTCAGCTACATCTACATCCAGGATCGGGAAGGCTCGATCCTGGCGCATACCTTCGTGCCCTCGTTCCCGCCCGAATTCGTCGAACAGAACTGGATCGAGCCGGGCGAGCTGGCCAGGTCCGGGCGGCGTGTGAAGATCGCGCCGCGCAAGCAGATCGAGACCGCAGCCGGGCGGATCAACGCGATCGACGTCGCGGCGCCAATGGCGCACGGCACCCTCGGCGTGGTGCACGTCGGGATGGACTGGGGCTCCATCGAGCGAACCGTCGAAGGGCTGCGCAGGTCGATGTTGCTCTGGAGCGCCGGGGTTGCGGCGATCGCGATCGTGGCAGGCTTCGTCCTCGCCGCCGCGATGGTCGTGCGGCCGATCCGCAGCCTCACCCGCGTGACCACGGACATTGCGGAGCACGGCGATCTCACCCAGCGCATCGAAATCGACTCGACCGATGAGATCGGCCAGCTCGCCGCCAGCTTCTCGCGCATGGTGGGCCGCCTGAGCGCCATCCACGGGAGCCTGAAAAAGTCGGCAGGGGTGCTCAACCACAGCGTCGTGCAGCTGGGCTCTTCCACCGACGAGCAGGAGAAGGCCTTCGGGCTCCAGGCTGCCGCGCTGCTGCAGGCGCAGGCGACCGCGCAGCAGATCAAGGACGGCTCCGTCCGTGCGCTGGAGCGCGCGGGAGCAGTGCTGAAAGCGGCCGAGCGCGCCGCCGATTTGGGCCGCACCGGAGAAACGGCGATTGAGACGAGCTTCGCCGGCCTGAGCGACATCCGCGGCCAGGTCGCGCAGATCGCGGAGCAGATCGGATCGCTCCGAACATGGATCGACCAGATCGGGCGCATCACCGAGACGGTCAAGGACCTCGCCGATCAGTCGAACATGCTCGCCCTCAACGCCGCCATCGAGGCGGTGCGGTCGGGCGAGCACGGCAAGGGATTCGCCGTCGTCGCGCGCGAGATCCGCCTGCTCGCCGATCAATCAATCCGTGCCACGTCACGCGTCCGGGAGGTCCTCGGTTCGCTGGGCAGCGCGATCCGCGCGGCGGTGAGCTTGACCGAGCAAGGTGCGCGGCGGATGGAGACGGGCCTCGTCCAGGTGAGGACCTCGGGGGAAACCTTCCGCGAGCTGTCGAACAGCGTGGCGCGCACGCGGGAAGTGGTGCGGGACATTGCCGCTGCCGTCGACCAGCAACATGCAGGAATCGATGCCATCTTCGGCGCGGTTACCGAGGTGACCGGCAACATGGGACAGGCGCAGACGCGGCTCTCGGGCACGGTGAGCGCCACCGCCGAGGTGAAAGCGGTCTCCAACGAGATCCTCGCGATCCTCGAAAGCTACCGCGTCTGATGCCGCCGGCGCTTTGCTGAAACGGCAACGGATGGCAGCTACCTGTATGGCACGCTCGATCTGCCCGAAAAGTGCATCTGAAACGCCCGTGCATGCTGTACTCTGGTCGCCGCGCCCAAAGGAGTTGAGCATGAGATTCGGACCGCTTGCTGCTGTTTTGGGACTTCTCGTTGGATGCACGGGTCTGTCCCCGCAGGTCCGGGAGCGCGCCGCGTTCGATTTCAGCTGCCCAGAGGACAGCGTTGCCGTCGATGCGTTGCGCTTCGGCTACGTCGCGCGCGGTTGCGGGAAGGAGGCCGTGTACCTCGTCCAGCACGGGCGGGTGACCCGGGATTCCGAGATCAGGAAAGCCGTGGAGAAGCCACCCACGCCCCGCGACGATTCCATTCCCGATACCAGTTCCATGACCGTCCGTTAGAGCCGCGCGTCGCTACCCACATCGCCGGCGAACTTCTCTTTACAGTGTCTCGATCCACGCCTCGGCGGTGCCGCCGGGGTGCCCGAAGAACGTCCCGTCGGGAAGGATGATCGTCGCCCAGCCGCTGTATCGATCTCCCTGCGGCTCGAGGTCGACCGCGATGTCCGGCTGAGGCGACGAGGTCGCCGCGCCGGCGTCATGGATCCAGAATCGAAGCACGTCGGAGAGCATGAACTGCTCGGCGTATCCTCGCACGTCCCAGGCGTCGAACCCCTCCGCGGTGCAGGAGAAGCTCGCCGTCGTGAAGTAGGTCTGGATCTGGCCCTCGCAGCGATACGTCGGGTGCACATCGTCGCGAATCACCGTGACGTGGATGGATGCGTTCGACGGCCAGCTCGGTGACTTGCTCTGGGGTCCGCCGCACGAGAACAAGGCAGCACACGTCGCCACGATGAGCACCGATCGCATCAACTCCTCCGGTCCGGGATGATTGCGACCGTATCTGCAAAGAAAGATGCTCGCGATAATTTGGAACGCTTTAAATCGGGCCGCGCGTGAGGAGCTCGGCGATTATCGGCGCAAGTGTGGCAGCAATGCGCACTAAAACTTATTTTCGTCCATTCGCTGCGTCTGGCGTCCCTGAATCGCGAGCAGCTCGCGGTAATCGCGCTCCACCGCTTCGCCGATCTTTTCCACCGTGAAGGGTTCCACCGTTCGGGCGCCCTGGCGCGCCAGCTGGTCCGCGAGGCGGCGATCGCGCCAGAGCCGCACCAGGGCGCGTGCAAACTCGGCCGGTCCTTCGGCAAGGATCAGATCGACTCCGTCCGAATGAGGCAGGCCCTCGGCGGCGATGCGGCTGGTGACCACGGGAGCTCCGGCCGCCCAGGCCTCGAGGATTTTGATGCGGGTCCCCGAGCCGACGCGCAGCGGGATCGCGGTGGCAAAGGCGCGGTCGAGATACAGCCTGACAGAAGCGACGTCGCCCTCGATGGCCACGTCGTTCGAGGCGAGCGCCCGCGAGCACACTGCCCTTCTCGTTCTCGTGTCGCCGGGCCACGACGGTGAGTCTGAACGCCTTGTCGAGCGCACGCAGGACGCTCAAAGCGCGGAGAGCGCCGCCGGTGTCGGCCACAAGCGGCACGGCTGGCAACAAGTAGAGGATGCTCGGCTGGTCGGGACGCACGGTCAGTTGGCGAGGCCTGCAAAGAGATTTTCCAGAGCGCCGGTCATGATCGCGGTCGTGTATCGCTGCCGGTAACGGTCCTGCGCGGCGCGCCCCAGGCGGGAAGCAGTTTCCGGCTCGCGAAGGAGGCGAAGCAGGGCTTGCGCCAACGCCGCCCCGTCGCGCGGCGGCACGATCAGTCCCGTCTGCTCGTGGTCGACCATCGTCGGGATGCCGCCGACAGGCGTGACCACCGAGGGGATACCGAGCGACATCGCCTCCATGATGGCCTGCGGGAGGGAATCGAGCTCGGTCGGGTGGGCGTGAATGTCGATGACCTTCCACGCGTCGCCGTTGTTTCCCGGATAGCCGCAAATGAAGACGCGACCGTCGACCCCGAGGCGTTTCGCTTGCCGGCGCAAATCGTCCGCGTACGACGATCCGCCGCGCGGGTACCCGAGAAGCAGGAAGGCGACGTGGGGTTCCTCGGCGAGGACGCGACTCGCGGCTTCGAGGAGCACGTCCTGCCCTTTGGTTGGCAACAACGTCGCAATCTGGCCGATGACGCGGACGTGCGGGTCCGCCGGCAGGCCGAGCACTTCGCGCATCTCCGCGCGCGATCGCGCGCTCGACGGCGGCTCTATGCCATTCGGTATGACCCTGACCTCCGCTTCGGGGCGCCCCATGAACGACTTCACCGCCTGCGCACAAGCCTGGGAATCGGTGACGACCGCATCGGCACCGCGCAGCACCGCCGGGTGTACGCGGCGCCACAGCCAGAGCGGGTCCCATTGCTCGACCTGATATGTGGTGATGGCCACCGGAACGCGCATCAACGCGCCGCAGATCGTTCCCACCAGGCTGCCCGAGCCGAGGTGCGCATCGATGACGTCGATCTCGTGCTCCCGGAGATAGCGACAGAACCGGGCAACCGATCGGGTGAGCATCAGGCTGCGATTCAGTGCCATCATCGGGCGCGCATCGCGGCCCAGGTTTGGGTAGCCTTCTCCCAGGTCCGCGACCGGGATGCCGGAGCGGGCGTACAGAGCGCGCATCGTTCCGTTGCGCGAGTCGAAGTCGCGGTCCGGACGCTTCACGCAGACCACGCGATGATCGAAGTCCTTCGCATTTACCGTCCGCGAGAACGCAAGGAGCCGGCTCTCGTCGCCGCCAAAGAGCAATTCATTGATGAGCGAAACGACGCGGATTCGCCGCTTCATGATCTCACTCTCGCCACAGAGTGCCCCCGCGTCGCCTGATCTCGTCATCCTCGCCGTCCACTGCAAGCGAGTGAATCCGATTGCCTAATCCTCGCGTCGGCCCATCGGCGCGATGCGGCGAATGATTTCGAACACAATCCGGCTTCAGCGAGGGCGTTCGAGCTTGCGCCGGATGGCCGCAGCGCCCGCTTCGACGAGGGCGGAGATCGCCGGCACAATCTCGTCGGGGAGCACGTCGGTGACCCAGACGAACCGTGTGCGTGCGCCGTCGGCGTACACCTGCATCGACGCGTTGTGATGCGTGGCGCGGCCACCGCGCGCCGTCCAGCAAAGGCGGCGCGTTTCGTCGTTCAGCTCGACGAGCAACTCGCGAACGACCAGCCCGTTGGCAAACGTCACGACGCGCGCGCCCGGTTCGAGCCGCGAGTCCACCAGCACGCCCGGAACGAGCTTCTCGTGCGGCGCGCCGAAATCGCGCACGGCCGACCAGACGTCCTCCGGCCGCGCGTCGAGCAGCAGTTCTTTCCGGATGCAAGCCATCCAGCGACTCTATTCCGGATCGTCGCGTGGCGCTTGCGTTCTCGCGCGGGCGGGTCATGAGTACTCTGCGATGAAGGCTGCGCCCGTGGGAGATCTGGCTCTGGTGGGCGGGACCATCCATCCCGGCCCTGGCGACCAGGTCGTCCGCGACGGCACGGTGCTGGTGCGAGACGGCGTCATCGAGTCGGTCGGTCATCCTCCGGTTCCATCCGCTGTACAGCGGATCGACTGCTCGGGCTGCGCCGTCACCGCCGGCCTCTGGAACAGCCACGTTCATTTCTTCGAGCGGATGTGGGCGGGGGCGGAAGCGATCCCTCCAACGGAGCTGGACCGGCAGCTCCGGGACGCCTTCACCGCGTACGGGTTCACCAGCGTGTTCGACACCGGTTCGATGTGGGCGAACACGCGGTGCATCCGGGATCGCATCGAGTCCGGGGAGGTGCCGGGACCGCGGATTCGCTCGACCGGCGAAGGCCTGCTCCCGGCCGGCGGCCTGCCGCCGGACATCGTCCTCGGCATGATGGGCGTCATGAAATTCCCGGCCCCGGAGATCGCGGACGCCGCGCAGGCCACCGCTGCCGCGCGAAAGCTTCTCGAGGATGGCGTGGATGCCATCAAGCTGTTCGTGTCTACACCGCGCAGCGGCTCCCTTCCGGAGAACGCCATCCGCGCGGCGGTCGACGCCGCCCACGATACGGGCAGACCCGCGTTCGTCCACCCGAACAGCGCCGCCGACGTGCTCGCCGCACTGCGCGCCGGAGTCGACGTCATCGCGCACACGACGCCGGATTCCGGCGCATGGGATTCGCCGATGCTCGCCGCCATCGCGGAACGGCGGGCGGCGTTGACGCCGACGCTCGCGCTGTGGAGGCAGTTCGCTCGTCACGACCGTGTCTCGGCGCGCGAACGCATCGCCGTCATTGCAGCGGGGCAGGTGCGGGCGTGGATCGGGGCCGGCGGCACAGTCCTCTTCGGAACTGACCTGGGCGCCGTCGATCCAGACCCGTCACTGGAATATGCGTCGATGGCTGAAGCGGGAATGACCTTCACCCAGATCCTGGCCTCGCTGACGACCGCGCCGGCGGAGCGGTTTGGGGTATCGCAACGCCTCGGCCGGATCGCGCCCGGCCTCCATGCCGACATTGCCGTCTTCGAAGGCGACCCCTCGCGGGACATCCGCGCCCTGGCCAAGGCGCGCTATACAGTGCGTGCGGGGAAGGTCATTCATCGGACTCACTAGTCCGCAAGCTGATCCGGGCGCGCATTGCGGAGATGGCGGAATAGTTTCGCAGGTTCGCTTCATCTCCAATGGGTAGGGCCGCAGGCAACTCTGGAGGAAAAATGCCTCGATTCGGATCTGCCATCGCGCTCGTTCTCGCTTCTTGCGCCTCCACTCCGCGGTCGCAGCCAACGGCCGTTCCGGAAAATCTCCGTGTTCCAGACGGCCAGTCGCTCCTCCTGCGCGCGGCGGCGCGCGGCGCCCAGATCTACGCGTGCAGGGTGAAGGCAGCGGATCCGGCGGCATTCGAGTGGGCGCTCAAGGCGCCCGAAGCGGAGCTGTTCGATCAGAGTGGCGCCAGGATCGGCCGACACTACGCGGGCCCTACCTGGGAAAGCGCCGATGGAAGTCGCGTCGTCGGCGAGGTGATGCAGCGGTCGGCGGTGCCGGGCGCGGTGCCGTGGTTGCTCCTGCGCGCGAAGTCGAGCGAAGGCAGCGGCATGCTTTCGGGCGTGAAGTACATCCAGCGCCTCGACACCGTCGGTGGGGTCGCGCCATCCGGGGGCTGCGATGCGGCACATGAAGGCACGGAGGCGCGCGTGGATTATTCGGCGAACTATGACTTCTACGGCGCGCGCTGATCCTTCATCCGGGTGCGCATGGACCTGTTCCGCGCATCGTGACAGAATCGCCGCCCTTCCAAATCCAGGGGGAAGCCATGCAGTCTTTCCGTGGCACTCACGCTCTCGCGGTGGCCCTCGCGCTCGCGCCCGGATGGGCACTCGCCCAACACGAGCACGATCACGCGCACCCCGCGCCGGAGAAGTTCGGGCAGGTCCGGTTTCCCACGTCGTGTGACGCCAAGGTTCAGCCGGTGTTCGAGCGCGGGCTGGCGCTGTTGCACTCCTTCGCTTACGTCAAGGCCGCGAAGACCTTCGAGGAGGTTTCGGCGAAGGATCCCGGTTGCGGGATGGCGCAGTGGGGGCTCGCGATGACCTATTTCCACACCATCTGGGGGCCGCCCACGGACGACGAATTCTCTGCCGGACGAGCGGCAGCGCAGAAGGCGGCGGCCGTGGGAGCGCCGAGCGCGCGTGAGCGCGACTACATCGCCGCGATCGGCTCCTACTACGAGGGCGATGGAGTGCCGCACCCGTCGCGCGTCGTAGCCTACGACAAGGCCATGGCCGGCGTGGCGCAGCGCAGCCCCGGCGACCACGAGGCGGCGATCTTCCACGCGCTCGCGATTCTCGGGGTCGCCTACAACTCGCCGCCCGACAAGACGTACGCGAGACAGAGGGAGGCGGCAAAGATCCTCAATGGCCTGCTGACCGTCGAGCCGGATCATCCGGGGATCGCCCACTATATGATCCACTCCTTCGACTACCCCGAGCTCGCCGAGCTGGCGCTGCCGGCGGCGCGCGCCTATGCGAGGATCGCACCCTCGGCCCCGCACGCGCAGCACATGCCGTCGCACATCTTTACGCGCCTGGGAATGTGGAAGGAGTCGATCGACTCGAACATCACGTCGGCGCAGACGGCGCAGAGGTGGATCTCCAAGACCCACGCCGGGGCGACGGCATTCGACGCGCTGCACGCCATGGACTACCTCGAGTACGCGTACCTGCAGACGGGCCAGGATGCGAAGGCGCGAGAAGTGGCCGACAACGTCGCCAAGGTGACGAGCTTCGACATCGCGCAGTTCGCCGCTGGCTACGCCCTCGCTGCGGTGCCAGCCCGACACGCGCTCGAGCGCCGCGCCTGGAGCGAGGCGGCAGCGGTGACCGCAAAGCCGGCGACGTTCCCATGGGCGAAGTATCCCTATGCCAAGGCGATCGTTCATTTCGCGCGCGCAGTTGGGGCGGCGCGGGCGGGCGACGCGAACGCGGCGCGGTCGGACGTCGCGACGCTGACCGAGATCCAGGCCTCGCTCAAGGGCCAGAAAGGTTTCGACTGGGCCACCCAGGTCGAAATCCAGCGGCGCGCAGCGGCGGGATGGCTGGCGCGGGCCGAGAAGAAGGACGCGGAAGCGCTGGCGCTCATGCGATCGGCCGCCGACCTGGAGGACTCGACCGACAAGCACCCCGTTACACCCGGATCGATTCTTCCGGCGCGCGAGCAGCTCGCCGACCTGCTCGCCGAGGTTGGGCAGCCGGCGGCCGCGCTCGCCGAGTACGAGGCCTCGCTCCGTGCGGCGCCGGGACGTCTCAACAGCTATGACGGCGCGGCGCGGGCGGCGGAACGCGCCGGGAAGAAACAGGAGGCGAAGGCCTTCCGCGATCGGTTGGTGGCGCTGTGCGGTGGGTCGGTGCCCGATCGCCTCACGCCGGCGAAGACAGCTGCGCAATAGCTCGCACAAAAAAAGGGCGGCGCACGATGCGGCCGCCCTGCGTCGGACCATTTACATGCTCGTCAGAAGTTGGAGCCACTCCGCCCGGTGCTCTCGCCCCGGTTCTTGTTCGCTCCCGATTGCCATACCGGAAGCACGTCGCGTTCCTCGACGCCCTGCTCGCGCAGATACTCGAAGAAATCCCGCACCGGAATCCGCGTATTGGTGTCGACGAGGCTGATCTGGTGGTTGTTCTTGTCGAACTTGATGTTCTGCAGTCCGCGGTTGGTGTCGCCTGTCGCCATGAGGGTTCTCCTTGATTGAGAGGGTTTGGCCGCGACGCGGGCGGCACCCTAGTGAAAGGCGAAGTGGTTGCAAGAGACGTTCAAGCCCTAGCTTGGACGCGCGTGGCCCGATTACCGCCGGTGACTGCCGCTCGCTGCGATGCGGGTGCGGGCGGGGAACGAGCGGCCGCGAGTGGGTGCGCCAAACGACCGGCTAGTTCGTCCGCTGACGTATCCGCCACCGACGGGGCGGGTTGAGCGATATCCACCGGCGTAAGATCGGCTGCCGCCGCGATAACGTCCCCAGCCATAGCCGGCACGATACAGGCCGCGATACCAGCCGAAGTGAGACGGCCCCCACGCTCCGAAGTAGGGATAGGCGCCCCAACCCCACAGCCACGGCGCCGCAACCCACGACCAGCCCACGCCCACGCAGTAGACGTATTGATACGGCGAAGACGCGCCGTAGGTTCCCTCGTCGACGTACTGCTGGCCGTAAGGCATCCAGACCCAGCCGTACTGGTTCGTGTAGACCCATTGGCCCGTCTGCTGCGGCGCCGCGGTCGCCGGCGGCGAAGCGGGTGCGGGCTGCTGCAGGATGCCCACCTGATCGCTGTCCGATGCAGGCGACGGCGGGGCGGCAGGAGGCGCGGGGGGCTGCATGCCCGGCTCCGCGTCCGGCGGCTGCGCCATCTTCACGTCTTGCGAATCAGGAGGAGGCGGCGGCCCTTCGGACTGCGCAGACGCGATCGCCGGAAAGAGCAACAGGGAGAGGATGAGAACGGAGAGCTTCCGCATGATGGGCCTTTGTCTCAGTGCAGATACCAAAGCAGGTTGAGCCGGACGCCGTAGATGCTGGAGACATCATCGGGGGTGCCCGGCGGGTTGGGAATCTGGTGCCAGGTGACGAAGAATTCCGGACTGATCGCAAACCAGGGCGTGATGCGCGCGTCGTACGATAGGCCCCCGGCAAGCGCGAAGCCGGTGGGACTCGATGCGCGATCGGCGTAGCCCGTGTCGTACGTGATCCCGCCGAATCCAGCGCCGAAGTTCACGTTGAGGCCGTTGCCGGCGCGGTCGCCGGCGAGCACGGTCTGCCCGCGCAGGGTCCAGGTCCACGAGCCCACGCTGTTGCCGTAGTAGGTGCTGCTGACGTCCGTGTTGAAGTCCATGAACATCTGGAATCGGTCGGAGAACCCGTAGCCGATCCGGAAGTCCACGTCGGCGGCACCAAGGCGCGAGGGTCCTTCATTGGAGAGATAGAGAGAGCCGCCGCCCAGACCGAAGGACAGCAGCAGTCCCTGGCGCGCCTGCGGCTCATAACCGCGGTCGTAGCCGGGTGAATAGCCATGGCGCATCAGGTCGGGCTGCGATTCCGATCGAGCGAGCATCGACCCGTCGAGCGCCGGCCCGTCGGCGGCGCGGGCTGCGAACGGCAGCGCGGCCAGCACTGCGACGGCAGTGGAGGCGACTTTGGTCGTGGTCACGCGAATTCGACGCAACCCACGCAGCGCCCATTCACGGACGCAACCCGCTGAAATGAACCGTCATGTTTCAGGCGCGCCGCCACGCCTCCGGACGTCTGATGCGTGTGCGGCGCGAGATGATCATCGTGCCGCCTGCAATCGCTGTTCAAAGGGGCAACCATGCGTACCGCTTTGCTGCTCATCGCTGCATCGATCCTCGGAATGGCCTGTGCCCATGAGGGCGACGTGCAGGGGAGGCGGTACGAAGGCAGCGCGGGAGACGCGGAGCACGACGGCGACCATCACCGCGACGAAGATCGCCGCGACCGCGATGGCGACCATCGCTGAAGGAAAGGCAAACCGTGGGGCCGATCTTCAGTTCAGAGGCGCTTCCGCCATCTCGCACTCCGCGACTCCGGCGCGGCCGGTCTGCTCGTCCACGAGCTCGAGGCGGTTTACGGCGGACAAGAGGCCCGTCCCGACATCTTGCCTGACGAATACGTTGCGTCCGGATGCCGCGGTGAACTCGATCACCGACTCGTTGTCCGCCTTGCCGATCAGCTTGTGCTTGCCAGGCGTGATGCTCAGCCAGTGGAACGTCTTCGCGGCGGTTTCTCCGAGAGGTGCTCCATCAAGCTCGAGGCTCATCTTGACCGCGCCGCCGTTGGACCCGTTCCGGAACACGTAGAGGGCGGCCTTGCCCTTCGAGGGCCTGGCGAACTCCTTCGCCGCATAGTCGCGCTCGGGACCTGCCATCTCGACGCTGGCGCAGCCAGCGAGCATGGCGAGAACGGCTGCGGCCGAGGCTCGACGACCAAACATCATTCCGTCACCTTCGCTGTTGAGGCCGCGAGATGGCGGCCGGACAGAGCGTGCCATGGTGCCCGGGCCTCGTCAGGTTTTCGCCTGTTGCGGGCGACAGCGCGAGGTGTCTGAACGACACGCGCCGTAGTCGTTGGGTTAGAGTCTGCCGATGAGGTTCGGGAGCATGGCGCTCGCTCTCGTCGCGGCATGCGCGGTTCCGCAGGCTCGTGGGGCGTTTCGCATCTCCGCGACGCACTACGAGTCGATGACCGGCGTGAAGGTCGGCAGCGGCGCAGACGCCATGACCTGCAGTCGGGATACCATCACGGGAAGCCACATCCTGCGCTGGTATTGCCAGTACGAGGCGAAGGGTCCCCAGTACCAGCTTCAAGCCCCCATTCGACTCGACCTGCGCGTTCGGTAGATCCGAACGGGGGCCTCGCTTCCTGCCAGCGCGGCTACCGAAGCACCGGGGATTCAGTGATCACTGGCGGTGCTGGCACAACTGCGTTGCGCTTTGCTAGGCTGCGCGCGCTGAAACCGGCGAACGAGGGACACGCAGATCCCCGTCCCTCGCCATCGACATCTCGATCGCGCAACACAAGGGGGGCATATGAGGACCAGCGTTCGATCCATCACCGTACTGTTCGCCGTCGGGGCGAGCTTCGCTGGCCTGATCGCGCCAGCCGCGGCCGACTCGGACGAGCCGAAATTCCGTTTGCTCAAGGAACACCACCAAGAGGGCAACCACGACTTCGCCATCACCACGCTCTCGACCCGAAACGACGTTGTCACCGGGGGTGACGTCCTGGTGCGCGTCGATGTCGCTCCCTCCATCGCGCTCGGCAATGTCCGCGTCGATCTCAACGGCACCGCCGCCACGTCCGTCTTCCAGCAAGTCCCTGGCAGTCACGCCCTGATGGGGCTCGTCACCGGTCTCGTGAACGGCGACAACGTCCTCGCCGCGAGTGAGCAGGGAAAGAAAGGCAAAGGCCCCTCCGGACGCCTCACGGTGACGAACTTCCCCATCACCGGGCCCATCTTCTCCGGCCCGCACGAGACGCCCTTCTTCTGCACTACCACGACGTTCATCCTGCCGACGACGGGCGGGAATCTGGGCGATCCGATCGACAGGTACTGTTCGATCGTGACGCGGATCGATTACGTGTACCGCTCGACCACGCCGCTGCCCAACCAGGCCTTCAAGCCGCTTTCGGTCAACGGCGTGCTGCCAGCCACGCCGCCCTCCGACATCGCGCTGCTCCCCAACAGCACCGTCAGGTTCATCGTCCGCGTCGAGACCGGGACGGTGAACCGCGGCATCTATCAGATCGCCATCAACCACGATCCGTACCGCGAGCCCGCGCCGGATCCCTTCCACCGGCCCGCAGGCTGGACCGGCAAGCTGATCTATCAACACGGCGCTGGCTGCCAAGCCGGATGGTACACGCAGGGCACCACCACCGGAGGAGTGCTCGACGTCAACCTTCTCGGCCGCGGTTATGCGCGCGCGTCGAACAGCCTCAACGTCTTCAACCAGAACTGCAGCGATCTTCTGGCTTCCGAGACGACGGTGATGACCAAGGAGCGGTTCGTCGAGCACTACGGCGTGCCGACCTTCACGCTCGGCACCGGCACCTCCGGCGGCTCGTACCAGAGCCATCAGACCGCGGAGAACTATCCGGGAATCTTCGACGGCATTCTCGTCCAGCTCGCCTTCCCGGACGTCGTCACGGTCACCGCCTACACGGTCGGCGACGCGCGGTTGCTCGACCTCTATTTCAACCAGGCGCCGGGATTCTTCACCCAGGAGCAGCAGCGTCTGGTCTCCGGCTTCGGCCAGTTCGGGAGCATCGCGACGCTCAGCAACAGTGGGACGTCCGCGCGGCGGCTCGATCCGCGCGGCGACTTCAAGACCGAGGTGCCCTTGAGCGCCCGGTACGATCCCGTGACCAACCCGAACGGCGCGCGCGGCGACATCTACGATCACACGGTGAACGTATACGGCAGGGATCCGGAGACCGGATTCGCGCGACGGCCGCTCGACAACGTCGGAGTCCAGTACGGGCTGAAGGTCCTCAACGACAACAAGATCACCAAGGAGCAGTTCCTCGATCTCAACGAGCGGATCGGGGGCTTCGACATCGACCTCAATCCCATCCCCGAACGCCACGTCGGCGACCGCCGAGCCATCATCACCGGGCGGGAATCGGGGCGCGTCCTGCAGGGCATGTTCGGGTTGGCGGAAACACCCATCGTCGACGTCCGCGCGTACAACGACGCCATCCCCAATGGCGACATCCACCAGATCGTCAACAACTTCACGACCCGCGCGCGGCTCGTGCGGAGCAACGGCCACCACGACAACCACATCATCCTCATCGGCGGTCGCTTCGGGTTCACCACGGACAGCCCTGATCTCGGCGTGGCGTGGGATCAGCTGGACCGCTGGGTGACGGCGATCCAGGCCGACACCTCCGGCGCACCGAAATCCGTCAAGGTCGTGAGGAACAAGCCGGCCGACCTCGAGGACGCGTGCTGGGGCCCAGGCTCTCCATCAACGCCGGATGGCCATCACTATTACCCGGGGCCACAGGAATACCAGGGCACGGGTCCGTGCTACACGCTCTATCCCCGATTCGCTACGCCCCGGATGGTAGCGGGTTCGCCGCTGGTGCAGGACATCATGACCTGCCACCTGAAGCCCATCGATCCTGCCGACTACACCGTCACGTTCACGGCCGCGGAGCTCGCCCGGCTCAATGCGATCTTCCCGAGCGGCGTCTGCGACTGGTCGAAGCGGACAGGCGACTACCGCCCGACGAAAGGGACGTGGGCGTCATTCGGTCCGGCGGGGGCAAAAGACGACGAGGACGACTGACGGGTTGTGGAGCCGGCGGCTGGCTCGCGCGCGGGTAGCTGACCTGCCCAATGGCGAGCGCCTCGAGCTGCTCGGCGACCGCAACCGTCGCGCCGATCACGAGCAGCCCGGGTAAATCGGAATACATCTCGGGCAGCTCGCAAGCGCCTAACGTGGCCAGCGTCCCACGCCAGGAACGCGCCTCGGCAGTCGAGGCGGAGAGCAGCACCGCGGCGCGCGTCTGCGGATTCCACCCTCGGGAGAGCAAGAGCGCGACGATGGCGGCGCGGGTCGCGATGCCCATCAGCACCACGACGGTCGCCGCTCCCGGTGCAAGCGATCCCAACGCCGGCGCGAAGGCCGTCTCGGCGTGACCCGAAACGACCAGGAATGCGGAGACGGTACCGCGATGAGTGACGGGAATGCCGGCGAGTGCTGGCCCCGCCACTGCCGCGGATACGCCGGGAACGACCTCGCAAGGAACGCCGGCCGCGGCCAGCGCCAGCGCTTCTTCGCCACCGCGGCCGAATACGAATGGGTCGCCGCTCTTGAGGCGGACCACGCGTTCGCCGCGCAGCGCACGGCGAATCATGATTCGCTCGATCGTCTCCTGTGAAATGGAATGCCGCCCGGCGCGCTTGCCGACATAGGCCCAGCGCGCATGCGCGGCGTGGCGCAGTGTCGCCGGGTCGACCAGCGCGTCGTAGAGAACCAGATCGGCCGCCTGAAGGCGCGCCACCGCACGGACCGTGAGCAACTCCGGATCTCCCGGCCCTGCGCCGACCAGCGACACCAACCCCGGACTTCTCATGGCAAGCCCTTCGTCGCGTACATTTCATCGAGGGCGCGCAAGAGGAGCGGCCGGCGCGCGGCGATCGGCACCCCGTCCGCTCGCCAACGCGCGCGCAATCGCTCTGCAGCCACGGTCCACTCGCCGAGATCCTCCGGCAGCAAGCCCTCGAGCGCCTCGCGCAAGAGACCCGCCAAGGCGGGCGCGCACCCGCCGGTCGAGACTGCCACGGTCACTCCGCCCTTGCGCACCACGCCGCCCAGCCAGGCGCTGGCCGCGTCCGCGTCGTCGACCGCGTTGACGAAGATCTGCCGCGTCTCCGCTGCCTGTGCGACTTCCCGGTTCACTTGGGGCGTAGCCGCCGCCACCACGAACCAGCAGCCATTCAGATCGGACGTCTCGAAGGGCCGCCGCAAGAGCGTTACGCGAGGCCGCTCGAGGTCGGTACCGATCCGCGGCGCCACTACGGTGACCCGGGCGCCGGCTTCGAGGAGTCCGGTCAGCTTGCCCGCTGCCACGCCTCCGCCGCCGACGAGCAGCACGGGGCGATTCGCGAGTTTCAAGAACGCTGGATATGCGACTACCGATTCCGTCACTGGGGACTTCCTTCGGCGAGACGCCCGACCAGCGCTCTGATCATGGCGGCCATCTTTGGAGACTCGGGCATGACCTGTGGCGGAATGCCCAGCTCCTTGAGCACCCGCGCGCACGTTGGACCGACGGCGGCGACGAGGACGCGCGACCGCAGAGCAGCGAGCAGGCCCTCCTTGCGACCAACCTCACCCGCGACCGCCATCAGATTCCGCGCCTGGATCTGCGTGGTGAATGCGGCGGCAGCGAACGCTCCTCCTTCCAGCTCCTCGATGACGCGGGCCAGCGGCCCCGTGTCCTCTGGCAGCTCCCACTCGTAGAGCATCAGTTCGAAGAGTCGCGCCCCGCGAGACACGAGCGCGACGACGAGTGGTGGGTTCTTCTCGCCGTAGTGGGTGAGCACCACCATCCGTCTCCGGACGTCCACCTGCGCCAGAGCGTCGATGAATTCCTCCGTCGTATACGGAGAGCGCGCCCGGATCGAAGCTGTGATGCCTTCCTTGTGCAGCGCCGCGACCGGCTTGGGCCCGCGGCACACCGCGAGACCGCGCAGGATGGCATCGCGCAGTTCCGCCTCCCGTCCCAGCGCGCGCGCTTCGCCAAACAGAGCGGAAGCTCCCACTCCGGTGGAAAAGACGAATACCGGGGACGGCTCGGCCCGTACCCGGTCGAGCACCGCGGCCATCTCGCGTCCCGCGGAGCGGCGATGCTCGCGCACCGCCGGAACGCAGACCGGCACGCCTCCGCAGCGACGCACGAGCGCGGAGATCTCCTCGGCGAGCCGGGACTCGAAGAGCGCGATGCGCTGTCCGTTCAGCTTCTGCGGCATGCCGCGGCTAACCCGCCACCGCGGCGCGGGCTTCCTCCTCCACCGGCCGGACGGCCAACATCCGCCGCTCCCCCTGCGCTACGTACCAGTACGGCAGCCCGATCAGCAGCGCTCCGCCGACGATGTTCCCGAGAGTCACCACGCCCAGGTTCCTGGCGAAGCCCACCCAGGACACGAGATTGGGGTCGTGCGGCAGGAAGAGCCCGATGGCGAGCAGCGTCATGTTCGCCACGCTGTGCTCGAAGCCGGCGCCGATGAAGGCGAAGAGGCACCAGAAGATCAGCACCAGCCGCGCCGTTTCGTCCTTGGTGCGAAGCCCCATCCAGACCGCGAGGCACACCAGCGCGTTACAGAGGACGCCGCGGAAGAAGAGCTCCACCGCGGGCGCAGCCATCTTCGCCGCCACTACGCCGAGCACGAACTCCTTCGCGGGCGCCTTGCTCAGCACACCGGAAACGGCAACCGCCAGGGCGAGCAGCATCGACCCCGCCAAGTTCCCGATGAAGCTTGCCGCCCACACCTTGCCGAGCGCCCCCGGCGCGACGGTGCGCGACAGCGCTCCCACCGTCATCACCAGGTTGTTGCCGGTGAACAGCTCCGACCCGGCGAAGATGACCAGGGTCAGCGCAACTCCGAACGACGCGCCCATCACCGCCTTCGTCGCTCCCGAGCCGGCCGCCTGCAACGGTGCCCCGATGGCGAAGATGAGCACGATGCCCAGTCCTACGTACGCGCCGGCGAGCGCGGAGAGGATCAGGTACTGCCGTGGGCCGTGGCGAAGAAGGCTCGCCTTGGCCCGCGCTGCCGCTGCGATCCCTGCGATGGTTTCGTGCTCCACACGTTCCTCCTCGAAGCCGTCAGCGCGTTCCGATCCGGCGCGGCTCGCGGTAGACGAGAATCCGCCCCTGCTCGACACGGACGTCGTAAGTGGGGACGCGCACCTGTGCGTCGTCGAGGCATTCGCCGGTGCGCAGATCGAAGCTCTGCTTGTAGATCGGCGAGGCAATCTTCGGGACACCGGCCCGGTCCCCGACGATCCCGCGCGAGAGGACGAACGCCTTGCTGAAGGGGTCGAAGTTGCCGATCGCGTAGAGGGCGTCGGGGGAAGCGGTCCTCACCAGCGCCACCTGCTGGCGGGCGACCATCGCGCACACACCGGTTCCCGGAAGGACGTCGTCGAGGGGGCAGACGTCCTCCCACGCCTCGCACTCGCGAGCCACGCGAGCGGCCGCGTTCATCCGAGCTCCTGCTGCAGGAGGTGCGACTTCTCCGCCCACGTCGCAGGCCGGTGCTGCGCGCGGGAACGGATGGAGACTAGACTCGGATCCGGTGCCGGCGAGTTCACGAAGGTGCGGAACCGGGCCAGCTTCGCCGGATCCTCCACGGTGCTCTTCCACTCGCATTGGTAGGTGGCGACGATGTGCGCCATCTCCGCTTCCAGCTCCGCGCAGATGCCGAGCGAATCCTCGATCAGCACCTTGCGCAGGTACTCGATTCCACCTTCGAGGTTGTTGAACCAGCCCGCCGTCCGCTGCAGCCGGTCGGCGGTGCGGACGTAGAACATGAGGAAGCGATCCAGGTACCGGATGACCTGGTCTTCGTCGAGATCCGTGGCGAAGAGCTGGGCGTGCTGCGGCTTCATGCCGCCGTTGCCGCAGAGATACAGGTTGTAGCCTTTCTCGGTGGCGATGACGCCGAAGTCCTTGCCCTGCGCCTCGGCGCACTCGCGCGCGCAGCCGGATACGGCGGACTTCAGCTTGTGCGGCGCTCGCAGGCCCTTGTACCGGTTCTCCAGGCGGATGGCCATCGAGACGGAGTCCTGCACCCCGAAGCGGCACCAGGTGTTGCCCACGCACGACTTCACCGTGCGCAGCGCTTTTCCGTAGGCATGCCCGGACTCGAAGCCGGCGGCGATCAGATCGCGCCAGATGTCCGGCAGCTGCTCGAGGCGCGCACCGAAGAGATCCACGCGCTGCGCGCCGGTGATCTTCGAGTAGAGCCCGAATTTTTTCGCGGCGCGGCCTAGGGCGATCAGCTGATCGGGAGTGATCTCGCCGCCCGGAACGCGAGGCACGACGGAGTAGGTTCCGTCCCGCTGGATGTTGGCGAGGAAGCGGTCATTGGTGTCTTGCAGCGGAAGACGCTTGTTGTCGAGCACGTGCTCGTTCCAGGTCGAGGCGAGGATCGACGCGATGGCGGGCTTGCAGATCTCGCATCCGTTGCCTCGCCCGTGCTTCGCGATCAGCTCGTCGAAGTCGCGAATCCGATGCAGCCGGACGAGGTGGTAGAGCTCCTGCCGCGAGCGAGGGAAATGCTCGCAGAGATGATTCGAAAGCGCCTTGCCGGCCTTCTTCATCTCGGCGCCGAGGATCTCCCCAAGCAGCGGCGTGCAGGAGCCGCAGCCAGTGCCGGCCCGGGTTGCCGACTTGACCGCTCCCACCGAACCGAGCTGCTGCTCGCAGATGGCACGGCAGATGATCCCCTTGGGCACGTTCTGGCAAGTGCAGATGGTGGCGGCATCGGGCAACGCATCGACACCGAGCCCTGCCAGTCTGGCACCGGAAGGCTGCGGCAGGATGAGCTGCTCGGGATGCGCCGGCAAAGGGACCTGGTTCTGCGTCAGCTGCAGCAGCTGGCCGTAGGACGAGGCGTCGCCCACCAGGACGCCGCCCAGGAGGCGCTGCCGATCGGCGCTCACCACCAGCTTCTTGTAGATGCCGGCCACCGAGTCGGTGAAGGAGAGGACGCGGCTGCCCGGCCGCGTCGCGTGAGCGTCGCCGAAGCTCCCGACATCCACGCCGAGGAGCTTGAGCTTGGTGCTCATGTCGAAGGTGCCGAGCCTTTCCTCCCCGCCCGTCAGCGTCGAGACCGCTGTGCGGGCCATCTGGTAGCCCGGCCCCACCAGGCCGTACGTGCGGCCCCGGTAGTAGGCGCACTCGCCGATGGCGAGGATGTCGGGATCCGAAGTGCAGCAGCGATCGTCGATGACCACTCCTCCGCGCTCGCCGATCGAAAGGCCGCATTCGCGCGCGATCTCGTCTCGCGCACGAATGCCCGCGGAGAACACCACCATGTCCGCAGCCAGCGCGCCACCGTCGGCGAAGCGGATCTCCGCAACGCGTCCTTCGAGCGAAACGATCTCCGTCGTGTGCTTGCCGGTGTGCACCGAGACCCCGAGCGACTCGATCTTCGCGCGCAGGATCTGCCCGCCGCCCTCGTCCACCTGCATGGCCATCAGCCGCGGCGCGAACTCGACCACGTGCGTCTCGAGACCCATGTGGTTGAGCGCGTTGGCTGCCTCGAGACCGAGGAGTCCGCCACCGATCACCACTCCGACGCGGGCCTGCGCCGCGTAGGCGCGGATCGCCTCCAGATCGTCGATGGTGCGGTAGACGAAGCAGCCTTGCGTCTCGCGCCCCTGTATGGGCGGAACCAGCGGTGAAGAGCCCGTCGCCAGCACCAGCTTGTCGTAGGGTACGGCCCTCCCGCGCTCGGAGGTCACCGCCTTGCCTTCGCGGTCGATGGCTGCGGCGCGGTCGGCCCGGTGGACGGTGATCCCCGCGTCGTCGTACAGGCCGGGCTCGACGAGCGAAAGGTCCGCCGCAGTCTTTCCGCTGAAGAAGCTGGAGAGATTCACTCGGTCGTACGCGAACCGTGGCTCCTCGCAGAAGGTGACAACCTGCCAATCATCGCGATGCCTGTCCTCGAGCAGCAGCTCGAGAAACTTGTGCCCCACCATCCCGTTGCCGATCACGACGAGACTCTTCTTCGTCATCGGCACCATCCGCCCCAGACCCGCATCCGCATGAACGACGGATCGGAGCAAGCGCGATGCCAGCGCTGACGCAGCGCGTTCGCACTCGAAGAAGAGGGTTCGCGGCATGCATGCCGCGCGACATTCCTGTCGTTTCTTTCCCGGATACCTTCGGTTTCGTTGGACCCCGCGCGCCTTTTCGAGGGCTCCGGTTCCTCTGTGGAACCGCGCGCCAATCGAAGCGGGCGGGGCGGGAGGCGACAAGGATGTGTGATTCCCGGCGCGAGCCGACGAATACGGAGGAGCCGTGGTGGCTCTGCCTCGTGGCGGCTCCGCCGTCCATCGGACCGACGACAGGTCCCTGCAAACGAAATCGATAATGTTCGCGCCACCAATGATTCGATGGCGCCCAGCCGGTCGTCGTTCCGACGCTGGTCCAACTGACAGGAATACCCCCGATCCCTGTAATGGCCGCGTTGCGCCCATGCAGGTGCGCGCCTGCCGTAACGCAAGGGGGAAACCAATGCGTCGTTTTGCAATCGTGACCTTCTCTCTGCTTTGTCCGTTCGCGGTCGCGAGCCTTGCTTTGGCGCAGCCGGCGAATGAGCCGCAGAATCCCACGCCCACGGGTGAGGCCGTCCCTTCCGACGTGAAGCAGCCACCTCCGCCGCACAAGCCGTTCGACTTCACCGTCTACGGGCGGGTCAACGTCTCCTACGACATCGGGAACCAGGAACTGACCACGGCGCCGTGCATCACCGCCGCCTCTCCCTGCACGCCGCCCGCGGGCAACTTGCGCTGGCTTCACGACCTCTCCAGCAACCTCTCTCGCTTCGGCGTCAGGGGTTATCACGACCTGGTTGGCAGGGATTTCCAGGCGGTCTTCCAGCTCGAGGCACAGGTGGACGTGACCGCAACCCCTGGCAGCAAGCCGAACGGGAGCAACGACACCATCAATCCCGCCAACACCGCCGTGACGGGCGCGCTCGCCTCGCGAAACAGCTTCGTCGGCGTCAGCACACCGTTCGGCGCGCTGAAGCTCGGCAAGAACGACACTCCGTACAAATCCGTGACCGCGGACTTCGACTTCCTCGCCGACACGCCAGGCGACTACAACAGCATCATGGGCAATACCGGCGGCGACAACCGCACCGAGTTCGATGCACGCCTGCCGCACGCCGTCTGGTACGAGTCCCCGGACCTGATGGGATTCCGCCTCAACGCGATCTGGTCGCCCGGCCAGAACCGCTTCGAGGACAACATCGGGTACGCCATCGGCGAGAACGCCTGCTCCGGCGGCAACGCGGGGCCCTGCAACGACGGCGCCTTCGGCGATGCGTACGGCTTCTCCGCCGAGTGGCACGGGTTCGGCCTCAAGCTGATCCTCGCCCACGAGATGCACAAGACAACGAACCGGACCGGAGACGCGGGCCAAACCACGCCTGCCGGGACGTCGGTCGTCGGCACCGCCAACGAATACGCCTGGAAGTTCGGCGCGAAATACACGTTCGAGCCGACCGGAACGACGGTTGCCGGCATTTTCGAGGAGATGCGCCGAAACGACGCTTCCGCCTTCAACGAGCGCCACCGTGACGGGTACTACCTGTCCGCCCTGCAGAAGGTGGGCCCGAACGACGACGTGATGGGCGGATGGGCGCATGCCGCCAACACGCCCGGGGATCCGGGCGCGGGCCCCGTGGACAACACCGCCGATATGCTCACGGTCGGCGTCCGGCACTGGTTCAACCCGAAGACGACGATCATCCTGAGCTACGCCCACATGAGAAACAGCTCCGCGGCGCACTTCGCGCTTGGCCCGGGCGGGCACGGCGTGACGTGGGACTGCAAGGACGGCAGCGGCCCGTCGACGGCGAGCGCGGGTCCCGGGATCGGCCTGATCGGCAACGGGACCGGCTGCTTCACGGGAACGAGCCCGCAGGCCTTCTCGTTGGGAATGACATACGACTTCTGACTCCCAACCAAGTGTGTAGCCCTCCCGTGACATAGTGCCGCGATGCCCGGCACCTCCGGCTCAGGCGGCGTGACACGGGCGCTGGTTGCGACGCTCTTCGCTGCAGGCTGCGCCACGAGCCGCCCTGCTCCTCAGCCCGAAGCCGCCCCCCTCTGTCGCTGCGCGCCGGGACAGCCATGCTGGCCGACGCGGGACGATTGGCAGAAATTCGGAGCGACTCTCCGCGGCAAGCTCGAGCAACCCCAGTCGCCGCTCGCGCCGTGCAGGGGCGACGCGGCTGGCGAGGCCTGCGCCACGGCCATCCGCAATTCGACGAACCCGTTCTATCTCCAGGATCAGCCGGGCGGCACGGAGTCCACCGGCTGGCTCGGCGCGTGGACCGCCGCCTCCAGCGCTTATGCAGTCGTCGCGAAAGATGCGTCGGACGTCGTCGCGGCGGTGAAATTCGCCCGGCGATCTCGACTGCGCCTGGTGATCAAGGGGACGGGACACGACTACCTCGGGCGCTCCAACGCGCCCGATTCGTTGCTGGTGTGGACGCACCAGATGCGCAAGGTCGACGTCCGCGACGCGTTCATCCCCCAGGGTTGCGGAGCGGCGGAGCCCGCACCGGCGGTGACTCTCGAAGCGGGGACGCGCTGGCTCGAGGCGTACCAGGAGGTGACCGTCAAGCACGGCCGTTACGTCCAGGGAGGCGGCTGCACCACGGTCGGAGCCGCTGGCGGATTCATGCAAGGCGGCGGGTTCGGAAGCTGGTCGAAGAAATATGGAATCGCTGCGGCGAGCATGCTCGAGGCGGAAGTGGTCACCGCCGACGGCAGGGTGCTGGTCGCAAACGGTTGCCAGAACCAGGATCTCTTCTGGGCTCTGCGCGGCGGGGGCGGCGGTACGTTTGGAGTCGTCACGCGGGTGACGCTGCGAACGCATCCGCTCCCGGACTACTTCGGCGCAATCGACGGCAGCATCGTCGCGAAGACCGATGCCGCCTTCAAGGATCTGCTCGAGCACTTTCTCCTCTTCTACCGCGAGGAGTTGAGCAACGAGCATTGGGGCGAGCAGGTGAAGGTCCGGCGGAGCAACTCGCTCGATCTCTCGCTCGTGTTCGAGGGCATGAGCGCGAAGCAAGCGGGCGAGGTGTGGCGCCCGTTTCGCGAATGGGTCGATGCGAATCGCGACACCCTGACGATGAAGGCCGAGCTCGTCGAGATGCCGGGCAATCGGATGTGGGACGCCGCATATCTCAAGAACATTCCGGGCGCCATCGAGACGGATCCTCGGCCCGATCAACCTCCTGACCGCTTCTGGTGGTGGGCCGGCGATGGCGGGCAGGTATCGGCGTACTGGTACGCCTATCAATCGCGCTGGGTTCCGCTCGATCTGTTCGAGCCCGCGAACGCATCGGGGTTTGCGGCCACGCTCTTCGATGCGTCGCGGCACTGGTCAGTCGCGCTGCACTTCAACAAGGGCCAGGCCGGCGCTTCTGCGGAGGCGAGGGAGCGCGGCCGGGAAATCTCGATGAACCCTGCCGTCTTCAAGGCCGCGGCCTTGATCATCATCGCCGCGGCGGCGAACGCGTATCCAGGCGTACCGGGCCACGAGCCGGACATGACCGAAGGCGAATCCGCCAAGGCACGAGTCGGCGCCGCAATGAAGGTCATCCGCGCGGCGACGCCGGGCGCCGGCAGCTACCTCAACGAAACGGACTATTTCGAGAGCGACTGGCAGCGGGAGTTCTGGGGCGAGAATTACGCGCGGCTGTCGGAGATCAAGCGAAAGTATGATCCTGACGGTCTGTTCTTCTGCCACCATTGCGTGGGCAGCGAGGGATGGTCTGAAGACGGCTCGTGCCGATCGACGCGCTGATCGCCGTCACTCGGCACGCAATGCGATCATCGGGTCGATGCGCGAGGAGGTAATATGCGCCGGCCAGATGCCAGCCGATTCAGCCGCAGGGACAACTGCGCCATCCGACCTCGTGCGCGCGATCGGCCGCTGGAGCCTCGTCGCGCTGGTCATCAATTGCATCATCGGCAGCGGCATCTTCGGCCTTCCTTCGCTGATCGCGGGCTACCTGGGACGGTGGGCGCCGCTCGGGTACATCGTCGCCGGCGCGGGAATGGCGGTGATCGTCGCCTGCTTCGCGGAAGTGGCCTCGCGGTTCACCGATGCCGGTGGACCATACCTCTACGCGCGCGCCGCGTTCGGCAGCCTCGTCGGCATCCAGACCGGATGGCTCGCATGGCTCGTCCGACTCGCAGCGAGCGCTGCCAGCGCGAACCTGTTCGTCGACTATCTCGGCGAGTTCGTGCCGCAGACGAGCTCCGGAGCGCCGCGCATCGCCCTGCTGACCGCGATCATCGGGGTACTCCTCGTCGTGAACGTGCGCGGCGTCCGCGCGGGTGCCCAGGTGAGCAACTTCTTCACCGTGGCCAAGCTGTTGCCTCTCCTCGTGCTGGTCGTCTCCGGCGGGATCTTCATCCTCACCACCGGCTGGCGGGTGGGAGGTGGCGAAACCCGCCCGGGAGGGGCCATCGAAGCCATGGTGCTCCTCGTCTTTGCGTACGGCGGCTTCGAATCGGCGATGATCCCCATGGGCGAGGCGCGCAATCCGCGACGCGACGCCCCGTTTGCGCTGTTCACCGCCCTCGCGGTCTGCTCCGTCGTCTACATGCTGATCCACCTGACGGTGATGGGCGCCCTCCCCAACCCCGCGGGCGTGCCGCGGCCTCTCGCCGCAGCGGCGCGAGTCACGATGGGGACACCCGGAGCGATCCTCGTCACCCTGGGTGCCCTCTTCTCCACGTATGGCCTGTTGTCCGCGAACATCCTCAACGTCCCGAGACTGACGTTCGCGCTCGCCCAGAAGGGGGAGTTCCCGGCCTTCTTCGGCGTCGCACACCCTCGCTTCCGCACCCCACACGTCTCCATCGCCATCTTCGCCGTGCTGACCTGGGCGCTGTCCGTCGGCGGCGGATTTCGCTGGAACGCGGTGCTTTCGGCGGTGGCGCGCCTTTTCACTTACGCAGTGGTGTGCGCGGCGGTGCCGATGCTGAGGCGCACGCGGCCGGGAGAGGCCCGCTTTCACCTGCCGGGCGGCACGGTGTTCGCCGCGATCGGCATCGCCTTCTGTGCAGTCGTGGCCAGCCGGATGGGGAGGAGCGAGCTCGTCATCGTCCTGGTCACGGGAGCGGTAGCCACCTTGAACTGGTGGTGGAGCCGCCGCACGCCTAACGCCTGAATGTCGAGGCCGATGCCTTCGGGCACGATCCGACGGCGAGGACGGCAATGAACGTCGCGACCATCGTGTCGTAGCGAAGGCTGCGACGGTGGTCATCCACCGCTTTATTTGGGCGCCGGCGCGGGCACCAGGTTGCCGAACAGGCCGTGGCTCTCGCCGTCCGGCCCGGCGGTGAAGTACAGCGTGTTGGTCGATCCCGAGTTCGTGTTGCCGTGGCCGAACTGCAATGCCCACAACCCGTCGATTTTCAGCGGCGGTCCGGTCGCGGAATGGAGCTGGCCGAGCTGCACCGCCTCGCCCGTTCCGCGCGCGCTGGCGAGATCGAATGCGTTGATCCTGCCGTCGCCGAAGTTACCCACCAGCAGCGCGCCGCCGAAAGCGCCAAACGTGGGCGGCGCGAGCGCGAGGCCCCAAGGAGAGTTGAGGCGAGCCTTCGAAGCGACGCGGCGGATCAGCTTTCCGACGGTGTCGTATTGGTCGACGTAGCCGTGGCCAACTCCGGCGACGTCATCGTGCGCGTCGGCGTCCTGCAGGGCATACGTCACGAACACGCTCGCCCCGATCGTCTGGATGCCGAACGGCGCGTACCCTGCCGGAAGGTTGGGATCGGTGAACGCGCCCGGCACGTTCACCGCGACGAAGGCGCTGTTGAACACATCCACGGCGCCGTTGTGGAAGTCGGTGGCGTAGAGGAAGTCGCCGGCGGCGGTGCTCGCGATCGCGAGCCCCTTGTAGACGGAGCCCGCTGCGGAGTTGTTGACCGCAACGGTCGCCTGCGTCGACCCTGGGGCCGGCACGGTGGGCGCCCAGCCCGCGACCTTCCCGTCCTCCGTGGCGAAGATGAACCGGGCAGGAGCGGCCGAGGCTCCGCTGCGCACGACGAACCCGGCCCCGCCGTTGAAGACGACTCCGGTCGGAGGCCCAGGAATGGTCACGACGAGCGTGCGCCTTGCTCCAGTGGCGTCGTAGAGCGTCGACGTCAAGGTGCCATTGTTCGCGACCCACCACGGACTCGTTGCACTGGAGACCAGCCCCCAGGCGTTCACGAGATGCGGGTCGGGGGGATTGGCGGTCGTCCTCTCATCGGAGACGAGGTCGGTCTGAAGATAGTATTGCGCAGCGACGGATTGCGCGAAGAGGAGAGCACCGATCGAGATCGGCAGCCACACACGCGTTCGCATGATTTTCTCCCTGCTTCCGGGAGGCCATCTGCTTCGGCGCTCAATGCGAGCGTGCACCAAGCGGAGGATGCCGCGGGCCAAGCCCGGCGCTCGCTGGATATACCGGAGGCACGTGCTTCGCCTCCGACAAAGGTCCCGTGCGGATCCGACCCGCGTCGACCCCGCCATCTCGCTGCGCGCCGAATAACCCTTACTCGGCTCGGAGCGCCACCGCGGGATCCACCAGCGCTGCGCGTCGCGCCGGGGCGAGCGTTGCCACCAGCGCCACCGCGGAGAGCAGCAGCGTGGCGGCGAGCAGCGCCAGCGGGTCGAGCGGTCCCACTCCGAAGAGGAGCCGGGCGAAGAACCGCGCCGTGGCGAGCGCGCCCGCAAGTCCAAGCAGCAACCCAATGCCGACCACCGCCGCGCTCTCCCTGGCGACGAGTCCCAGCGCCTGCGCCGGCCGCGCACCCAAGGCCATGCGCACGCCGATCTCGCGCGTGCGCTGCGTGACGGTGTAGGCGAGCACCCCGTACAGACCGAGGCCGGCGAGCAGCAGCGCCAGCGCGGCGAACCCGTGGAGGAGCTTCAGGGCGAAGCTGCGCTGCGCCAGCGACGCCGAGAGCATGTCGCTCAACGGCCGCGCCTGCCAGGCGGTCGCGCGCGGATCGATGGCCAGCAATTCCTGCTGCGCCACGCGCAACACCTCTCCTGCCGGCGCTGGGGAGCGGACGACGAACGTGAGGGTGTTGCTGGGAAGCTGGTCCAGCGGGAAGTACATCGTCGGGCGCAGATCCGCATCGAGGCCGAACTCGCGCACGTCGCCGACCACGCCGGCAACGGTCCACCAGCGCGGATCGCGTGCCAGGCGCAGGCGCTGGCCGACCGGATCCTCCGCGGACCAGTACTTGCGGGCGAACGATCTATTGACCACCGCCACGGGCGCTTTGTCGGCCGCGTCGGTCTCCTGCGGCATGCGCCCGCGCACCAGCGGGATGCCCATGGCTTCGAACCACCCGGGTGTGACGATGCGAATCTCCTCGTCGGGCGGCTGCACTCCCTCGGGTACGGGACGGCCGTCGATCTCGAACGCCTGATCGTTCGCGACGCCGCTCAGGGGCTGGTAGTCGACCCCGCCGACCGCGGTGACCGCGGAAAGCTCCCGCAGGCGCTGCCGCGCATTCGCCAGGACTGCGCGGACGTGCTCGTTGTTTCCCGGCACCCCGACGGTGAGCGTGACCGCGCCCGCGGCCTGGAATCCCGGATCGACGTGCACGACGCGGCTGAAGCTTCGCAAGAGGAGCGCCGCGCCGGAGAGCAACACCAGCGCCAGCGCCACGTCGGCGGCGACCAGGGCGCGCCGCAGGCGCCGGGGATGGCGCGCGGCGGACGCGCTGCCTCCCCGCAGCACGTCCTGGGGGCTCGTCTGCGTCGCGGTGAGCGCGGGCAAGAGCCCGAAGAGAATGCCGCTCACCACCGACGCAGCGAGCGCGAACGCCAGCACCGCTCCATCCACGCGCACCTGGTGCGCCCGCGGCAGATCGGCAGGGCCGGCGGCGAGGAGCGCATCCACGCCCCAGATCGCGATCGACGCTCCCAACGCGCCGCCCAGAAGGGCGAGAACGAGGCTCTCGACCAGCATCTGTCGCACCAGGCGCGACCGGCCTGCTCCCAGCGCTGCCCGCACCGCCAGCTCGCGCTCCCGTGCGCTGCCGCGCGCGAGCAGGAGATTGCCGACGTTGGCGCAGGCGATCAGCAGGACCAGCACGACGGCACCGAACAGCATCCAGAGCGTGAGCCGGACGCCGCCGACCATCTGATCGAGGAGAGGAATGAGAGTCATCTCGAAGCCGCTGTCGGCGGGATAGACGGCGGGGAATTCCGACCGCAATCGCGCCGACACCAGCGCAAGCTCGGCGCGCGCGTCGGCGAGCGTGGAGCTGCGGGCCAGCCGCCCGATCACGCGCAGGAAGCGGCTGGGGCGGGCGCTCGACGTGAGCTGGTCCGCCGGAAAGGGAAGGGGTCTCCATGCGTCGAAGCTTTCCGGAAGCTCGAGATCTTCGCCCAGGACGCCGACGACCGTGAACGGCACTCCGGTGATCTGGACCGTCTGACCCACGACCGCACGGTCCGCGCCGAAGCGACGCCGCCATAGCGCTCGACTGAGGACGACGACGTTTCCGTGGCCGGGCTCTTCCTCCTCCTTGCTGAACCAGCGCCCGAGCGCGGGTTTCACTCCCAGCACCGGCAGCAGCGAGCTCGTGGCGCGGCCGAGCCCGATGTGCTCCGGCGCGCCCTCGCCGGCGAGGCTGCCGCTGCCGTACCCCCACGCTGCCACGCCGCTCATGGTGGACAGGTGCTCGTGATCCTGCCGGTACTCGGCCAGCGAGGTCGTCCCGCTCGGAAACTGCCGCCAGGATCCGTAGAAGCGCACGAGTTGTTCGGGCTCGCGATACGGCAACGGCTTGAGGAGCAGCCCGCGCACGACGCTGAACACGCTGGAGGTCGCGCCGATGGCGATCCCCAGGGTCAGCACCACGACGGCCGCAAAAGCCGGGCTCCGCAAAGGCAACCGCAACGCGCCTCGAACGTCCTGACGCAGACCGACCATGGATCCGTTCGGCAGCCAGATCCGTGCCACGCCCTCTCGACGGGGCCTTCAGGGCGTGCGTCCGCAAATGGGATCCCCCGTCCCGCCTCCGGACGGATTTCAGTCCAGATGCATCTGCTGGAGGAGCTTGGGAAAACGCGGGTCCTTGCGCAGCGAATCCCAGAGCGGACTCACCTTCACGTCGCGAAGCATCCAGTCGCGCTCCGCATAGGCCTGGTCGAGCAGCGCAAAGGCGCGATCGCTGTCCCCGAGCATCCCATGCAGGGCGGCGACCGCTGCCGGATGATTCCCGTACGGCGGGTCCGATCGCTGCTGCAGTTCCTGGATCAGCCGCCGTGAGCCGGCGGTATCTCCGGCCACACCCAGGATCCACGCGCGCATGGCGACGTGCTCGACCGCCGATGCTTTCACCTGTTCCAGCTCCGCAAGCGCCTCGGCCTTTCGTCCGGCCGCGGCGTAGGAACAAGCGAGCATCTCGCGCGCCGCCGCGAATCCCGGGTTGAGCTCGAGCGTCTTGCGGAAGGCCGCGATCGCCTTTTCGTAATCGCGGCTCTCGAAGAACACCACGCCCAGCATGTTGTTGACGATGACCGACGCAGGATCGAGCTCCAGCGCACGCTCCGCCTCCGCACGCGCTTCAGCGAACCGCCCCAGCGTCACCAGCAATATTGCGTACCAATGGTGCGCCGTCGCGTACCCGGAACGCAGCTCGATGGCTCGCTTGAACTCACGCTCCGCGGTCGCCCAGTCGTAGTCGAAGATGCTGATGAGGCCGAGGGATGCGTGCGCCTCGGCCAGGGCGCCGTCGAGCTCCAGCGCCCGGTACGCATGAGGCCTCGCCTTGGGAAGGATCTCCGCCGGACGCGCGGAGGTGTACTCGCCGAGCAGCAGGTAGCAATCGGAGAGCCCGGCGTGCGCGAGCGCGTACGCAGGATCGAGGGCGATGGCTTTTTCGAACAGAGCCATCGCTTCCTTCAGATCTTCCGTCGTCCGCTTGGTCCAGAAGTGACGGCCTTTCAGGTACAGGTCGTGCGCCTGGGAGCTCCCGGTCGTCATGGGGACCAGCGACGACTGCTTGAGGAACTTGGGTCGCAGCGCGTCGGCGATGGCGGTCGCAAGCTCGTTCTCGACGGCAAAGACGTTCTTCAGCTCCCGATCGTAGGTCTTCGACCAGAGGTGATATCCGTCGACTGCGTTGATGAGTTGCGCGGTGATGCGCAGGGCGTTGCCTTCGCGGCGTACGCTTCCCTCCAGCACGGTGGCGACGGCGAGCTCCTCGCCGATCTGCCGCACGCTCAGGTTCTTGTTCTTGTACGCGAACGCCGAGGTACGCGAGACGACGCGCAGTCCGTCGACGTTGGCGAGCGCGTTGATCACCTCTTCGGTGATGCCGTCCGAGAAGTATTCTTCGTCCTTCGCCTGGCTGAAGTTCGCGAAAGGCAGCACGGCGACCGACGGAGCCGCGGGTACGGCGGGCGCTGCCGGGGCCCGGGCCGTCCGGGTGAAGTGCCACGCGACCGCAGGCACGACCGCGAGCGCGGCAACGGCGCCCAGCGCCAAGGCGACGCGCAGGCCTCCAGGACCTTCCGGGCGGATCGGAACCGTCCGCTCGATCCTCCCCGCCGACACGTCGAAGACCCACGCGAGCACGACCACGACGGGAAATCCGACGGCGAGGCCCACCACCACGAACGAAAGCGTCCAGTCGGGCAGCCGGAGCCCGTGCATGATTGGCTCGATGACCTGGAGCACGGCGAACGAGACGATCGCGTACCCCACGAGGGCGCGGAAGACGCGCCTTCGCTTCAGCTCCGCGATCAGCGGGACGAACATCCGGCCTCCGTTCCCACGGGGCGGAGCCTAACACCCTGTGCGGGCCGACGGGACGACTCGTGTCCGCTGCGCAATTTACAGTATTGCGGCAGACTTGCAACCGCGGTATGCGAGTCGATCTCGCTGAACCGGTCTTGCTGCTCCCGCATCTCACCGCGGGCCCTGGGGGGAAGCAGAGTGGCGACGATACGCAGTTGTGGTTCGCAGGACTTTCCTGCCGTTCTCGATCTGTTGCGCCAGCACTGGCCGAACGAAGTCTTCGACGAAGCGACTCTCCGAGGCGTCTTCGGGCGAGGGCTTCTGTCTCCGCGGCAGCGATACGTCTGCGCCGAGCTCAGATCGCGCGTGGTCGGCTTCGCCTCGCTGACGCTGAAGATGAGCCTGCGGCAGGAAGGCACGATTGGCCATCTCGACGAGCTGGTCGTCGACGGGAACCATCGCTGCCACGGCATCGCGACCCTCTTGATGCAGAGGATCGAGGACCTCGCGCTCGCGGTGGGCTGCCGCCATCTCGAGCTCGACTCCGCCCTCCATCGCAAGGAAGTGCACGCCTTCTACGAGCAACGCCAGTTCGAAAGGCGCGCGCTGCTCTTCTCGAAGGCGCTCCGCGGCGCGTAGGGTTGCGGTTGCCCGCGGCCTGCTCCCGCCTCAGCTTGAGCAGCATGGAAAAGGTGAGCGGCCCCGAGTCCTGGAACGCGGTTCTGCAGAAGCATCGCCCGCTCGTGCTCCCGGCGGCGCATGATGCGCTCTCTGCCCGTCTGATCGAGAGCGCCGGATTTCCGGCGTATCAGATCGGCGGATTTGCCCTGGTCGGAGCCCGCTACGGGCAGCCCGACATCGACCTCATCCATCTCGGCGAGCGGCGCGCCTCCATCCGCGACATCATGACCGGCTCGAGCCTGCCGGTGCTGGTCGATCTCGACGACGGGTACGGCGACGTGAAGAACGTGACCTTCGCGGTGCGCTGCATGGAGGCGATGCGCGTCTCGGCGGTCTTCATCGAGGACCAGCAAGCGCCGAAGAAGTGCGGGCAGATGGACGACAAGCACGTGATCTCATCGGAGGACATGGTCGCGAAGGTCCGCGCCGCGGCGGCGGCGCGCTCGAGCCGCCAGGCGATGTATCTGATTGCCCGGACCGACGCGCTGGAACCGGAGGGCATGCGCAAGGCGCTGAAGAGGGGCGAAAAGTATCTGGAAGCCGGCGCTGACGCGCTCTACGTCGAAGGCCCCCGGGACGACAAGGAGCTCGAGGAGATCGCCAAGGCCTTCGGGGGCGCCGCCCTGGTGACGACGATGATGGAGGGCGGCGGCGAGACGCCTTGGCATTCGCCGCAGGAGTTCGGAGAGATGGGCTACTCGATGATTCTCTATCCGACGACCATCATCTTCCGCGCCGCCCGGGCGATGGAGCGCGCCGTGGCGGACCTCCGCGCCGGGCGTCGCCTCGACACGAAGGAAGCGATGAACAGGGACGAGTTCATGAAGCTCGTCGGCCTCGAGCGCTGGCAGGAAGTGGAGAAGAAGTTCCAGGCCTGATTCAACGGATCTTCCTGAGCGCCGCAGAGTTGATGCAGTAGCGCTCGCCCGTCGGCGCCGGGCCGTCCTGGAAGACGTGTCCGAGGTGCCCGCCGCAGCGGCGGCAGTGTACCTCGACGCGCTCCATGCCGTGGCTCGTGTCGCGGTCGGATGCGACCGCGCGCGCGTCGGCTGGGCGTGTGAAGCTCGGCCAGCCCGTCCCGCTCTCGAACTTGTCCTCGGCGCGGAAGAGCTGCGATCCGCAGCCCGCGCAGAGGAAGCTGCCGGGCTGATGATCGTCCCAGAGCGCGCCGCTGAAGGCGCGTTCGGTGCCCTTCTCGCGGAGCACGCGGTACTGATCCGGCGTCAGGGTGCGACGCCACTCTTCTGCGCTCTTCTCCACCTTGTCGTCCATGGCGGCCCTGATTCTAGCGCGTCGCCGGTTTCAACCGGCGCCCCGGATGCTGCGAACCAGCTGAGGCCGCCGCAGCAGCAGCCCCGCCCAGACGACGGCGCCGAGATACACGGGAAAGAGGATGTGGCTGAACAGCGGGTTCCCGATCCGGAGGTTCGTTGCCACCGCGCCACCGAGAAAGCCCGTCAACAGGACGGCGCCGAGAGCGGCCGTCGGCGGGATCACATACAGCGCGGTGCAGACGAGGACGATCCACCCGATCAATTGAATGCTGCTGTCCGGATATCCGAGCCGTGCGGTGGCTTCCACCACCACGGGAAGCCGGAGCACCTTCATCACGCCGTCCATCAGCAGAAAGAGCACCGCGAGCGTGCTCAGCACCCGGCCTGTCCACTGCTGGCTCTTCGATCCGACGTCCATGGCGATGCCTCCCGCGCTCATCGCTCGATCGCCTTGGGATCCATCCACAGGACCTCCCAGTGGTGGCCGTCGGGATCGTAGAAGCTCCACCCGTACATGAAGCCGTGGTCCATCGGGTCCATCGCGGGTTCCCCGCCCGCCGCCACCGCCGTCTTGACCAATTGGTCGACCTCGGCGCGGCTGCTGCACGAGAGCGCGAACAACCCTTCCGACTGCGCCTGCGTGTTGCAGATCTCCTTCCTGGTGAACGTCTTGAAGAAGGGCTCGGTGAGGAGCATCACGAACGCTTCTTCGCTCACCACCATGCAGGCGGCCTTGTCGTCGGTGAACTGCGGGTTGAAGCCGAAGCCGAGCTTGCGGAAGAACTCCATCGAGCTCTTCAGGTCGCGGACGGCCAGGTTGACGAAGAGCTTGCGCGAACGGTTCTCAGCCATGTGCGGCCTCCAGGAAACGGTTTCATCGCAATGGACTCCGCGGCGCGCGGAAAATCATCGGTCGCGCAGGACGAGAGGGTCGCGCAGCCTTCAGGACAGCTCTGCAGGCAGTCCGAATCGGGGGAAGAGCGTCTCCGTGTCCAAAAACGAGGTCCAGCCGGCGACCTGATCTCCGGCCAGCTCGAGCACGACGACCGCCCACGGCCGAAGCGTGCCCTGCGGTCCGGCGGGCTTGTAGTGGGCAAAGGCCGGCGACGCGCAGGCAGCGATCGGAAGCAGACGCGATCCTCGACAGCCCGCGCCGCGGCCGAGCAGCCAGCTCCGGACGGGTTCACGACCACGGAGCCAGAGCGCGTACGGCGGCATCGAGAACGCCGCGTCCTCGCGGAGCAGGGCGGTGAGGGCATCGACGTCGTAGCGGTGGAATGCCTCGACGTAGCGGTTGAGCAGCCGCGACTGCGATTCCGAAAGCGCACCGCCGCCAGCGCTGACGTCGCGGGTGGCGAGGGTCGCACGGGCGCGCTGCAGCGCGCTGTTCACCGCCGCGATCGAAGTCTCCAGCGTTTCGGCGACTTCGGCCGCCGACCAGCCGAGCACTTCGGTGAGGAGCAGCGCCGCGCGCTGGCGCGGTGGGAGGTGCTGCAGCGCGGCCACGAAGGCGAGGCGGATGCTCTGGCGCAGCACCAGAAGCTCGGAGGGGTCGGCGTCGGCGGGCAGCGCCTTCGAGTCCGGGATGGGCTCGAGCCAGTGCGTGCGGGGCAGCTCGTTCAGCGGGTCGTCGGCCGAGCCTTCCGGTCCCAGCTCCATCGGGCGCGCGCGTCGCGAGCGATCGGCGAGCGCGTCCAGGCAGACGTTGGTGGCGATCCGGTACAGCCAGGTGCGCAGCGAGGCCCGGCCGTCGAAGCGCTCGAGGCTCCGCCAGGCGCGAAGGACGGTCTCCTGGACCGCGTCGTCGGCCTCGGCGGCGGAGCCGAGCATCCGGTAGCAGTGGCCGGTGAGCGCGACGCGCTGTTCCTCGAGCTGTGTCGCGGTGGGCGTCATCGAGGGGACTCTAATGCCTTCAATCGGCGTCGTGCTCGAAGAAGCGCACGCGTCCTGTCTCGAGCTCGTACTCGGCGCCGATGACGCAGAGCCGATCCTTCTGCACCAGCTCCTCGATCAGCCTGCTTCCATGCCGAAGCTGCGCGACCGAGGCGAGCACGTTGGCGCGCATCGCTGCGCGCAGAGGGTCGGTCAGGCCGGGAGTCGACAGGACCGGATCGATGATCGGCCGGATCCGCGCGGTGATCCGCAGGACGCTGTCGGTGGCCGGCGGCTCTCCACGCTGCAGATGCCGCGCGGCAGCCGAGATGGCCCCGCAGCGCGTGTGGCCCATCACGACGACGAGGGGCACCTGGAACGCATCGACGGCGAATTCGATGGATCCCACCTGCGACGGCGCGACGATGTTGCCGGCCACCCGGATGACGAAGAGATCGCCGAGTCCCACGTCGAAGACGAACTCCGCCGGCGCGCGCGCGTCGGAGCAGCCGAGCACGGCGGCGAAAGGCCGGGCCTCGGTGGCCGAGGCGGGGTCCCAGCGCGTGCGCGCCTCTGGGCCGCGCTCGACGAAACGCCGGTTGCCATCGCGTAGCCGCTGGAGCGCCTCGGCGGAATCGATCGCCATCGCAGCGTCAGGTATCCCAAATGACGCGTGGGTCAAGAGGGTCCCCTTGCGCGTTGCGCAGGAATGATTACGAGGACGGGATGGACGACGATCGGGTCGAGTACCCCTGCGCCCGGTGCGGGGCCACCAATCGCATCCCGCGCGGCCGGTTGCGAGACGACCCCCGGTGCGGGCGATGCAAGGAGAGCGTTTTCCCCGATCAGCCGGTCGCAGCCAGCGATGCCACGTGGAGGCGCGAGGTCGAGGACTGTCCCATCCCCGTTCTCGTCGACTTCTGGGCACCTTGGTGCGGTCCCTGCCACGCGGTTGCGCCGGCCCTGGAGCAGGCCGCGAAAGAGCGCAAGGGAAAGCTCAAGATCGTGAAGCTGAACGTGGACGAGAACCCGCGCACCTCCGCAATGCACCAGGTGCAGTCGATTCCGACGCTGATCCTCCAACGCGGACCCCTGCTGGTCGGACGCGTGGCAGGCGCGCTGCCCAAGACGGAGCTCGACGCCTTCATCGACCGCTACGTTTGATCGTGCCTCGCATCGCCGCGAGCATCTTCTCATCCTGCTCTTTCGTCCTCTGCAGCAGCGCGAGCAGCTCCTGCTTGGTCTTTACGAGCTTCTCGAACGCGTCGACGGTTCGAGCATCGGACATCACCGTCATGTCGTGCCGTCCCATGGGGAGGTCGCGATACCCGGTCATCCGGTTTGCGGTGGCCTGCAACTCCGCCGCGACGGCACGTTGCTCCTCGACGAGCTTCGCGTACGCCTCGCGCTCCTTCGCGGCGTTCGGGTCTCCGAGGTCGAGGGCCCTCATGTGAAGCTCGAGGACTTGCGCCATCGCGGCCGTCACCGTCCCGAGCGCCGCGGGCAACGCCGCATTCTCCGCCAGTCCCTTGCCACATGTCTGTTCATCGCCCATGCGCGCCTCCTTCAGAGGGGCCGGTCGCCCAGAAACAGGCGGCCGACGTCCGGATCCTGCAGCAGCTCCGCTCCTGTCCCTGCCCTCGCGACGGAGCCGGAAACGAGCACGTAGCCTACGTCGGCGAATTCCAGCCCCTTCTTCGCGTTCTGTTCGACCATCACGATGGCCTTGCCTTCGCTGCGCCGCAGGTCGGAGAGGATCTCGAACACCATGTCGATATAGCGCGGCTCCAGGCCGATGGACGGCTCGTCGACGAGCAGAACGCGCGGCTTCATCACCAGCGCCCTCGAGATCTCCAGCAGCCGGCGCTCGCCCCCCGAGAGGACGCGCGCGGGCTGGTGGCGACGATTCGCCAGCCGCGGGTACTTCTGCAAGACGTCCTCCGCCGCCTGCTTCGCCTCCTCTGGACGCGCCATGAGATATCCGCCCATCCAGAGGTTCTCCTCCACGGTCATGTCCGGGAACACGGAGTTGTCCTGGAGGATGTAGGCGATGCCGGCGTGCCTCAGCTTCTCGTTCGAGGACAAGCGCGTGATGTCGCGCCCGGCGACGTGGATGGTGCCGGCGCGGATGCGCGTGAAACCGTAGATGGAATGGAGCACGGTCGACTTGCCGGCGCCGTTCGGCCCGATGATGCACAGCGCCCGGCCCGCCGCGATCTGCAGATCGATGCCGTGGAGGATCTCCATCTTCCCGTAGCCGGCGCGCAGATCGGAGATCGAGAGCACGGGCTCTCCGCCGGCGAGCTCCGCAATCCGCGCGCGCGAGGGGCCAGCGCCTTCGAGATCGAGCATCAGCGCGCTCCCAGATAGGCGTCGAGGACGCGCGGGTCCTTCTGCACCTGCTCCGGCTTCCCTTCCGCCAGCAGCTCGCCGTGCGCGAGGCAGTAGATGTACTGGGCGAGATTCATGATCACGCGCATGTTGTGCTCGATCACGAGCAGGGTGATGCCGAGCTGCGCGTTCACCTGTCTCAGCTGGTCGAGCAGGCCGTTGATGAGCGTCGGATTGATCCCGGCGGTGGGCTCATCGAGCAGCAGCATCCTCGGTCCACTCATCAAGGCCATGGCGAACTCGAGCAGCTTCTGCTGCCCGAAGGAGAGGTCGCGGGCCCGCAGATGGCGCTTGGCATGCAGGCCGACGAAGTGCAGCAGATCATCGGCCTTGCGCAGATCGGAAGGAGGGCTCTTGCGGAACATCGATCGCCACCCGAGCTCGGATGTGGGAACGCTGATCACCATGTTCTGCATGCAGGTCATCCCGCCGTAGATCCGCGTCTGCTGGAACGTGCGAAGCAGCCCGAGGCGGGCGATCTGCGCGACCCGCAGCCGCGAGATCTCGCGACCCTGAAACCGGATCGATCCCGCATCGATGGGGTGTTGACCGACGATGGAGTTGAACAGCGTGGTCTTTCCCGAGCCGTTCGGGCCGATCAGCCCGCAGATGGCGCCTTCGGGGACGCGCAGCGTCACCGCCTTGTTGGCGACGAGGCCGCCGAACGCCTTGCTCACCCGCTCGACCTCCAGGATCGCGCTCACCGTCCGCTCTCCGCAGCGCCGTCCTCGATCCGGTGGCCGAACCGTTCCGGCCAGCGTTCCCGCGCCCAGCCGAGGATCCCGAGGGGAAAGAACACGACGATGACGACGATCAAGAGCCCGAGCGCGACCCGCTGCCAGCCCAGCAGATACGTCCAGAACAGCTCCTTCGTGACGTGGAAGACGACGGCGCCGAGCACCGGTCCCCAGAGCGTTCCCTTTCCCCCGAGAATCGCCATCAACACCATCCAGACCCCGAACGTCGGCCCGGCGAACGCGACCTCGCGCGGGTCGATGAATCCGAGCAGGTTGCCCACGGCGCCGCCGCTCAGCCCGAGGAAGAAGGCGCAGACGCACCAGGCGGTGGTCTTGTAGCGCGTGGTGCGCAGCCCCATCGCTTCGGCCTTGTCCTCGTCGTCGCGGATGGCGTTGAGGACCAGGCCGAAGCGGCCCGCGTAGAGCCAGCGCAGCGACGCGAACGTGGCGGCGGCGAGGGCGAAGCACAGGTAATAGAAGAACGTCTCGCGGCCGCCGAGAGCGCCGGGAAAAAGCGGCGGCACGATACCGCCGCCGGCGCCGACGAAATCCCAACCGCTGGCCAGCTCGCCGGCCGCGATCCCCAGGCCCAGGGTTCCGATGGCGAAGGAGTGGCCGCGCAGGCCGAGGATCCCGGAGCCGAGCAGGCCGGCGAGCGCGACCGCCGCCAGGGCGCCCACGGCGGTACCGACGAACAGTCCGGTGTAATAGCCGAGGCCCGCGTCGCGCTGGACGAGCACGCAGGCGTACATCCCGACGCCGAAGAAGAGAACGTTGCCGAACGAGTTGTACCCCATCTGTCCGCCGAGCAGGTCCCAGGTGAGGGCGAAGACGATCATCACCCAGAGGATCGCCATCTGGCTGCGGTAGGCCGGCGCGAGCGCCGGGAAGAGCAACGCGAGCACGATGCCACAAGCCAGCAGCAGCCGCCGGCGAAGCGCGGAAGACGCGATCATTGCAGGTGTCTCCGCTCCCGCGCGAGCCAGAAACGCCGCCAGACCAGGATCGCAACGAGGAGCGTGAACACGAAGGCCGCCTGGTACTCGGCCCCGAGGATGAACCCGGCGAAGTTCTCCGCCACGCCCAGACCCAGCGCGGCGAAAAGAACGCCGGCGACGTTCCCGAGGCCTGCGAGGATCACGATCATGAAAGAGCGCACCGTGTACGGAAGGCCGAGGTACGGATGCACCACCCACGTCATCGCCACCAGCGCGCCTGACGCACCACAGATTGCCGCATTGAGCGCGAAGGTCCAGGCGTAGACCCGGTCGGTATCGACGCCCATCACCCGCGCAGCACGCGCATTCTGGGCGGTGGCCCGAATGGCCTGCCCCATGCGAGAGCGTTTGAGAAAGAGCATGAGGAAGGCGCCGGTGAGCAGCGCGGCGGCGAACGAGATCAACTTGATCCGCGAGACCGTCACCGCTCCTCCGAAAAGGAAGAGCGTGCCGAACCCTGACTCCGCCGTCCGCACGTCCGCGCCGAACAGCGTATTCGCCAGCTGCTGGATGAGGATGCTCAACCCGAACGTCGCCAGGATGGAGGTGAACAGGTCCTTGTCGACGACCCGGAAGATCACGGCCCGATAGAGCAGCCAGCCGACGACGAAGAGGAGCGCCGCCGCCAGCGGCACGGCGAAGAGAGGGTGGATGCCGGAGCGGGAGAGGAACCAGGCGGCGTAGCCGCCCAGCATCACCAGCTCGCCCTGGCTGACGTTGATCAAGCCGACGACGCCCCAGACGAGAGCCATTCCGTAAGCCGCGAGCGCGAAGATGGCGCCGATCAGGACGCCGTCGAGCAGAAGCTGGAGCGACAGGATCGGCGCGTCGAACAGCAGCCTGAGGTTTTCCATCTCGGCGAATGCGCTCCGGCCCCGGCGGCTGACGGGGTGCGCTCGCTACTGTGGCATCTTCCGCGGCCAGATCAGGCTGACCTCCGACCACCGCGTCGGCGCCACCACTTTGTAGTCTCCGCCCTGCACCTGGTACAGGACCATGGGCTTGGCGACGTTCTTTCCCGTCGGGTCGAACTTGATCGGCCCGTAGAAGGTCATGAGATCCGTGGCTGCGATGGCGTCGCGCACCTTGCCGGGATCGAACGACTTCGCCCGCTCGAACGCATCGGCGAAGACGAGCACCGACGCGGTCGATTCCGCCGCCTGGTACGGAGCGGGATACTTGAATTCCTTCTCGAAGAGCTTCGCGTAGTCGTCGGCGCTGCCGAACCACTTGTCCTTGTAGCTCAGCTTGCGGTCCCACTGCGAAGCGCAGAGGACCTGCTCCGCCATCTTGCCAAGGCTCTCGGCGATCTTGGCCGAGTCGCAGTGGGTGGTGGCGACGATGGGCACCTCGATCTTCATCTCCGCGGTCTGGCGGACGACCAGCGTCGCTCCCTTCTCGTGACCGGAGACGAGGAGGAGATCGGGCTTGATCGCGCGCACCTTGGTCAGCGTCGCCGCCATGTCGTTGATCTCCGGCGGCAGCTTGTCATCGACGACGATCTGCATTCCGTGGCGCTTCGCGTCTTCCACGATGCCCTCGCGGACGTCGAGGCTGAAGGGATCGTTCTCGAAGGCCATGGCGATCTTGAGCGACTTCGGATCGCGGCCGTTCTTCTTCGCCACCTCGGCGGCGAGATTGACGGCGTCGCGAAGGTAGTAGTCCGAGGTGGAGAGCACCGCGAACAGGTAGCGATACCCCTGCGTGAACAGCTCGCGGGCCGCTCCGTTTCCTTCCACGTGCGGCACCTTGTACTTCTCGGTGACCGGCGCGATCGCCTTGGTCAGGCCGGAGCTGTAGGCGCCGAGCACGAATTGCACGCCGTCCTGGCTGATGAGCCGCTCGGCAAGCTGCGCGCCGCGCGCCGGCGTGGACTCGTCGTCGTAGTAGAGCACCTTCAGCTTGTACGACTTCCCGCCGACCTTCACGCCGCCCATCTCGTTGATGCGCTTGACGGCGAGGTCGTAACCGTCCTTCGTATTCTTGCCATTGACCGAGTACTTGCCGGTCAGCGACACGGCCGCTCCGAGGACCACCGTATCGCCCTCGACCTTTCCCGAAGAGGCACCCGCCATCATCAGCATCGCGACGGCGCCGGACATCACGAGATGTGCCTTGCTGGGCATGGTTTCTCCTCCTGCCTGGAAGCGTTGCGCCGGATTCCGACGTTCATCGGAACACGCCGCGCGCACGACCGCAAGGCGGGTCCTCCGGGAGAGCTGGATGTTTACCGTCCCGCTGCGACCCGGCCCTTCAGCTCCGCGGCGATGAATTCGCGAACGATCTTCTGATCCGCCGGGGGCGCGCTCTTCAGCCGCGTGAGGAGCTTTGGAAGCTGCTTCTCCGTCATCCGCGAAGGCCAGTCCGCCTCGACGAGATCGTAGACATCGAGGGCGCGGGCATTTTCGGAGCTGACGGAGCTGTCATGACACCGATCGCAGCGCGCCGACTTCAGCACCCCGCGCGCTTGCGCACGCGTCGCGGTTGCGCCAGCCGCTTCCGCCGACCAGCCGCCCGCCAATGCCCCGACGATCGCGAGAATCGGGCCAGAGCGCATGGGCCACCCGTCCCGTCGATATCACACGACCGGATTCCGAACACGCGCTACTGTTTTTGGGCCCCCGCCAAGGCGGCCGTGGGGGGCAGCTCGCGCGACGGCTCGACCGGCGCGGGCACCTTCATGGTCCGCAGCACGAAGAACGCGATCGCCGCCGCGGTCAGGTCGAAGGCGATGGCGACTGCGAAGACGCCGGGCCATCCGATGCGCGGGAGGGTGTACTTCGCGGCGAACGGCGTCCACATCGTCGGCACGACGGTGATGGCGACGCCGTACACGACCAGGACGATTCCGATCCCGAACAGCAGGTCGTGCGTCTTCCGCTTCCAATCGATCCGCAGGATGGTGGGAGCGAGGAAATGCGAGAAGAACGCCAGCGCGCCGCCGAGCAGGAGGAGCACGTCGGCGCGGAAGTCGAAGGCCTTTCCGGCCGCGAGCGCCGATCCGATCGGCACGAAGACCGACGCGGTCCCCTTCGCCGTATAGAGGAAGCCGTAGTTCTGCGTGGCGTGCTTGCGGCCGAAGAAGTCGCCGCAGATGGCGGGCATCAGCGAGTAGATCTCTCCCCAGCCGAAGAAAGTGAAGGCGCTGAAGACGACGAACAGCTTCGGGTTCGGCGCGAACTTGATGAGCAGGAAGATGGCAAGCGCCTCCATCGCGAAGGCGATCGCCATGGTCAGCTCGCGCCCGATGTGGTCCGAGATCCAGCCCCAGATCGGGCGGCAGATCCCGTTCAGCACCCGATCCGCCGAGAGCGCGAATTGCAGGGCGGGTAGCGTGAACCAGAGGAAGGTCACGGGGATCTTGTCCACCTTGTACTCGACGGCCATCGGATTGAGCTGCGCCGTCGCCATCAGGCCGCCGGTCGCGACCAGGGTCATCATCAGATAGAGGACCCAGAACTGCGAGGTCGCTGCCATTCCGCTGGAGGTAAAGTCCGCAGACGTTTGTCGCTTCCTGACCTCCGTACCTGCCGCCGCCTCCTTCCATGCCCGCGGCAGCCAGCCGGCTGGCGGCGCCTTCAGGAACAGCGCAGCGAGGACCACGACCGAGCCCTGGATCAAGCCCCACTGGATGAACGCCGCCTGGTACCCCGCCGTGTTGATCATGTTCGCGATCGGGTACACGGTCAGCGCCGAGCCGGCGCCGAAGCCCGCGGCGGTGAGACCGGCGGCGAGGCCGCGATGATCGGGAAACCACTTCAGCGCGCTGCCGATCGCAGTTCCGTACACCACACCGGCCCCGAGACCGGCGACGGCATACGCCAGGTAGAGCGTGGTGAGCGATTCCGCCTTGCCGCTTCCGATCCAGCCGAGTCCGGCGCAGACGCCGCCCGCCATCACCAGCAGGCGCGGACCGAACTTGTCGACCAGCCATCCTTCGAACGGCACCAGCCAGGTCTCGAGAAGCACGAAGACCGTGAACGTCACCTGGACGGCGGCTTGCTCCGCGTGCAGGTGCTTCTGCAGCGGCGGGACGAACAGGGTCCAGCCGTATTGGAAGTTCGCTACGGCCACCATGCTGAGAACGCTGAAGAAGAGGATCAGCCAGCGGTTCTGCAGCAGGCTGTCGTGCTGCTGGGTCGCCTTGGGGTCCATGGGTCCTCGCGCGGCTTCGTCGGAGCGGTGCCGCATCCCGCCCGGCAAACGCATGCTTTTCAAGTCCGACGCACGTCGCTCGCGACGTAGGTCTCAAGCTTGTGACACGATGGTCGGAGTGATCGACGCCGACATCCGCAAGGCGCGCACGCTGCCGGCCGCGTTCTACCGCGACGCCGTCCTCTTCGAACGGATGCGCGAGCGCGTGTTCGCGCGAAGCTGGCAGCTCGTCGACGGCGCGGAGCGGGCCGCTGCGCGCGGTTCCGTCTTGCCCTTCACACTGCTGGAAGGCTGCGTCGACGAACCGCTGCTGCTGACGCGCGACGCCGACGGCACGCTCCGCGCGCTCTCCAACGTCTGTACGCACCGGGGAAATCTGGTCTGCACCGCCGCGGCGACCTTGCAGGGCCTCCGCTGCGGCTACCATGGCCGCCGCTTCGCGCTCGACGGCCGCTGCCTGGGAATGCCGGAGTTCGACGGGGTGAGCGGCTTCCCGTCGCCGTCGGACGACTTGCCTCGCGTCCAGCTCGGCGAGCTGCAACCCCTCCTGTTCGCGGCGCTGGATCCTGCCTTCGGCTTCGACGACCTGGTGACGCCGGTCCGTGCGCGGATCGGCAGCCAGCTCGTTCCCGACCCCGAAGGGTCGCGCGTCTACGAGATCGCGGCGAACTGGGCGCTGTACTGCGACAACTACCTCGAAGGCTTCCACGTCCCGTTCGTGCACGGAGAGCTCGCCACCGAGATCGAGTACGGCTCGTACCGCACGGAGCTCCTTTCCTGGGGCACGCTCCAGGTGGCGGAGGCCAGCGCGGGCGGCGACGCGTTCGACGGCTCGCGGGTCGCCGCCTGGTACTTCTTCCTCTTTCCGAACACGATGTTGAACTTCTATCCCTGGGGCCTGTCCATCAACGTCGTGGTTCCGCTGGCGGTGGACCGCACGCGGATCGTCTACCGCACCTGGGTAGCGGACCCGTCGCGCCGGGGCAAAGGCGCCGGTGGGGGCCTCGATCGGGTGGAGCTCGAAGACGAGGCGGTCGTCCAGCAGGTGCAGCAAGGTGTCCGGTCGCGCCTGTACGATCGCGGCCGGTATTCACCCTCGCGCGAGGCCGGGGTGCACCACTTCCACCGGCTGCTCACCGGGATGCTCGATTGACCGGGCTGCGGCGTTCGCTCAGCCTGCTCGATGCGACGCTGGTGAACGTCGGCGTGATGATCGGGTCCGCCGTCTTTCTCACCGCGAGCGACGTAGCCCGCGCGCTGCCGCAGCCGCTCCTTCAGCTCGCGGTGTGGGCGGTAGCCGCGCTCCTCTCGCTTGCGGGCGCGCTCACCATCGCCGAGCTGGGCGCCGCTTTTCCCAAGGCGGGCGGACTGTGCGTCTATCTGCGCGAAGCGCTCGGCCCGTTCTGGGGATTCTTCTATGGCTGGGCACTGCTGGTGGTGATCCAGACCGCGGCCATCGCAGCGGTCGCCGTCGCTTTCGCAAGTTACTGCGGGCATTTTCTTCCGCTCTCGCCGCGTGCCGCCGACCTGGTCGCGATCGCGGCCATCGCCGCGCTCACCGGCATCAACGTCCTCGGCGTACGCGAAGGCGTCTGGACGCAGAACGTGGTGACCGGTGCGAAGGTGCTGGTGGTCGGCGGGCTGATCGCAGCGGCGTTCCTGGGGAGCGCCGGCTCGCCGTCCCACTTCGCGCCTTCGTCCCATCCCTGGACGTTCGCGGCATTTGGAGCGGCCGCGATCGGACCGCTGTTCGCTTTCGACGGGTGGATCACCACCAGCTACATCGGCGGGGAGATCAAATCGCCAGGGCGCAACCTGCCGCTCGCCGCACTTCTGTCGATCGCATTGGTCACGCTGCTCTACCTGGGCCTGAACGCCGGCTACCTCTACGTGCTCGGATCCGACCGGGTTGCGGCGTCGCCGCTGGTTGCCGCCGACACGGCGCGAGCGCTCCTGGGGCCGCGCGGCGCGGACCTCGCCGCCGGCATGGTCGTCCTGGCCACCGTCGGCGGATTGAACGGCAACATCCTCGGCGGCGCGCGCGTCCTCTATGCGATGGCGGAGGCGGGTCTCTTCTGGCGCGCGGCTGGCCGCGTCCATCCCCGATTTGGCACGCCGGCGGCGGCGCTCCTGGCGCAAGGCGTGGTCTCGATCGGTTTCGTCTTCACCGGCCGGTTCGACCAGCTTCTCACCAGCTGCCTCTTCGCTTCCTGGCTCTTCTACGGTCTTGGCGGCGTCGCCGTGTTCGTCCTCCGCCGCCGGACCGATCTCGACCGGCCTTATCGCGTCTGGGGATATCCGGTGGTGCCGGCCGCGTTCGTCGCCTCGGCAGCGCTGCTGCTCGTGAGCACCGTGGCGGCCGACCCGCGCGACTCCATTCTCGGCGCCGCGCTGCTCCTGACGGGCGTTCCCGCCTACGTCTTCCTCAATCGAAGGGCTCACCAGCTCATGCTGCGACCGACCAGCGAGCACGCCTCCGCGCCGTCGACCGGCGGGGAAAAATAGAAACCCTGCGCGGCCGCGCACCCCAGCTCGCGCAGGAAGCCGAGCTGCTCCGCCGTTTCCACGCCTTCCGCCACGACCTGCGTTCCCATGTCGCGCGCCAGCGCGACGATCGTGCGCACCAGCTCGGGCGCCTGACCGCGCGGCGAGCCGCCGCTGAACAGCGAGCGATCGATCTTCAGGGAGTCGAGCTGCAGGCGGAGCAGCGAATTCAGCGAGCACGCTCCGGTGCCGAAGTCGTCCATGTACAGCCGCACGCCGCGCTCCCGGAGCTCCCCGATGCGGCCAGCATGCTCCTCTTTCTGCAGCGTGTTCTCGCTCAGCTCGAGGACGAGCTCCTCCGGCTGCAGGCTGTGCTCGGCGAGGGTTCCGTCGATGTGCTCCATCAGATCGGAATGCTGAAGCTGGCGCGAGGAAAGGTTGACGTTGAGCGTCAGGGCTTCGGATCCCGCGCGCCGGCAGCTCTCGAAATCGCGGCCGGCCTGGCCCAGCAGCCAGCGGCCAATGGGGACGATGAGGCCCGTCTCGTCCGCCAACGGGATGAAATGCTCCGGCGCGATCAGCCCGCGCTCCGGGTGGGCCCAGCGGATCAGCGCCTCGAAGCCCTGGATGCGTCCTCGGGCGACGTCCACGATCGGCAGATAGTGGACGCGGAACTCGTCGCGCGCCAGCGCGTTGCGCAGATCCGTTTCGAGCTCGAGAAGATGCGGGGCGCGTTCGCGCATCGCCGCGTCGAACGTGACAGAGCGGCCTCGTCCCTGCGCCTTCGCGCGATACATCGCCGCCGCCGCGTCCGCGAGCAGATCGCTCGCCTGCGTGTATGCCGGTGCGCTCAAGGCGACGCCGATGCTCACGGTGAGGGAAAGAGCCTCGCCCTTGACGTCGAGCGGACGCGCAGCCTCCTCGTGGAGACGGCGGGCGACGCTCTCCACCTCCGTTGCGTCCTTCACGTCCTCGACGAGGACGACGAACTCGTCGGCGCCGGCGCGGGCGAGGACGTCCCCTTCTCCGAGCGAGGCGTGAAGCCGTTCCACCAGCTGCATCAGGACTTCGTCCCCGGCCGCGTGCCCCAATCGGGCGTTCAACGACCCGAATCCGTCGACGTCCAGGAGCAGCACGGCCAGCCGGTCGCCTCCGCGCCGCCGCGCGCGGTTGAAGGCGCGCTTGAGGATCTCGACGAAGTTGCCCCGGTTTGGGAGCCGGGTCAGCGCATCGTGCACCACGCGGACCGCGGTGAGATTGGGCTCGCTGATGTCCATCATCGAGCCGGAGAATCGAATCGCTTTTCCTTCTCCGTCGCGGCGCGCCTGGCCGCGCGCGAGCACCCAGCGCCAGCTGCCGTCCTCGTGCCGGAGGCGGTGCTCGCTCTCGAATCGCGCGGAGCATCCGGCGAGATGCGCGAGGATCGTCGACTGCAGCGTCTCCCGATCCGCGGGATGGACGCGATCGAGCCATTCCGAGGGCGCCTCGCCCTGGCCCTTCGATCCCACGATCGCGCGCCACGAATCCGACAGCCAGAGATGGTCTGTCCCCAGGTCCCAGTCCCAGATCCCGTCGCCCGCTGCTTGCCAGGCGAGCGCGTAGCGGTCGGGCGCAGGATCGCGCTCCTGGACCAGCGCCGCGTTCCCCACCTCGCGTCCTTTGCTGTCGTGCAGCGGGACGACGGTCCATTCGCACGGGCGCGCACCGGAGCTGGTCGGCGTCTCGCGCAGGAACCGCCGCGTGTCACCGTGCGCCAACGCCTGGCGCAGCTCGGTGCGGGCTTGCGCGCGGGTCGCGTCGCTGTCGGGGAAGACGAGCATGGACAGCTCGCGCCCGACCGCTTCGGCGTGAGGGACGCCGAACAGTTGCTCGGCGGCCGCATTCCATGCGGTCACCTTCCGATCGGCGTCGCAGACGAGTGCCGCGAATGGCGCCTGATCGAAGAGCCGCGACACCGAGCGCGCCTTGGGCGAGGTCGGACGGGGCCGATCGGTCTCGGGCTGCTTCTGGAGAAGATTGGTGAGGAGCGCGAGCGCGTGCTGCAACGATGCGCGATCGTCATCCGCGCGGCGGTACTCCTTGTCGATCCTGCGGAACAGCCTGCGGAGCTGCGGCGACGCGTCCCGCTCCTGGCCGAGGGCCTCCTCGAGCTGACGTCGGAGGCGCCGGTGCATCGTCAGGCCGGCTCCTCTGGAATTTGCCGTTTCCGGGACGAGCGTGCCCTCAGCGGCGGCGGTGCGTCCTTGCGCGAGGGCTGCGCGAACACCTGCTGCGTACCTTAGCGTACGGGATCTTCGCATTGCAACAAATCGGACAACATTCGATTCGAATGCCGCTATCCAGTTTTGCAGATCCAATCGACCGAGAAGCGACCGGGGCCGCAAATCAGGAGCAGCAAAGCAATGCAAAAATACACGGAGGCGAGCTCGTATCCGCCGATGAAGGGATCGCGCTTGACCAGCACGTGCCTGCCGATCGCCACGGCCATCGTGCAGGCGATGCCGAGCGATGCGAGCGGCGTCAGTAGCCCGAAGATCCAGGCAATGCCTCCGCCGAATTCCGCCACCGCCGCCATCGCCTGGAAGAGGCGCGGGGTTCTCTTCCCCATCCAGGCGAATGGATCGCGCATCTTCGGCCATCCATGCAGGACGAACGCGCTGCCGGCGACGATCCGGATCGCCAGAAGACCGAGCGACGCGTCCGCGACCCCGGCAAACGGCAGGGCGCTCATCGCGTCACCGGCGCCAGCGCCACGAGCGCCGCGGCCCCGATCAGGATGGCCCCGCCGGCGCGGTGGATCCTCCGGGCGACTGCCCTCCGCCGCAGCACCGGCGCCAGCGATTGCGCCGCAAACGTCACCGCTCCGGTCGCTGCAAGCTCGAGGAGCGCGAAAGTCGCGGCCATCGCGGCGAACTGCGGCAGTGCCGGACGGCCCGGATCGATGAATTGCGGCAGGATGGCGCCGAAGAAGAGGAGCGCTTTCGGATTGGAAAAGGCGATCAGCACTCCCCGAACGACCCCTCGTCCGGAAAGGACGCGATCCGGTTCGACGGCATGCTCGCCGCCGGCGCGGATCGCGCGGATCCCGAGCCAGAGCAGATAGCCGGCTCCCAGCCACTTCAGCGCTTCGAGAGCATGGGGAACCGCCGAAAGCAGCGCCGACAGTCCGGCGATCGACGCAGCGATGAGCACGATCGCGCCAACCACGTTCCCGAGCACGACCGGAAGCGTTGCCCGCGCGCCGCGGGCGAGCGCGTGACCGAGAATCGCGAGCATGGCGGGACCGGGCGTCAGGACGGCGCCGAGGGAAACCAGGAGGAAGAGAAACCAGGTGCGCTGCGCCATGCGGCCTCCATCGGGATCCGGTAAGCCCTTGCCGCGCCTCGCACCAGCGCTTTATTCTCCCGTGGTGTGAGCAATTCTCACAGTCGACGGCGCCTTCCTCCGCTCAACGCGGCGCGCGCATTCGAGGCCTGCGCCCGGCTCGGCTCCACGGTAGCCGCCGCGGCGGAGCTGGGGGTCACCCATGGCGCCGTCAGCAAGCAGATCTCCGTGCTCGAGTCCTGGCTCGGCGTTTCCCTCTTCCATCGCGCCGGAGTGCGGCTCTCCCCGACCTCGGCTGGAGCCCGCTACGCCGCCGCGCTCGGGCGGGCGTTCGACGCGTTCGATCTGGCGACCCGGGAGCTGGCCGAATCACCCCGGGCCGGGAACATCGTCCGCGTCAGCACGACGGCGTCGTTCGCCGCGCTCTGGCTGCTCCCTCGGCTCGGCGCGTTCCGGACCCTGCATCCGGACGTCGAGGTCTGGGTCTCCGAGAGCAAGGCACCCGCCGCCGTCGGCCCCGAAGGCGTCGACCTCGCCCTCCGCACCGGCCGCGGTCCCTGGGTCGGAGTGCGCGCTGAACCGCTGCTCACCGACCATCTGATCCCGGTGTGCGCTCCCTCGGTCGGCGCGCGCTTGCGGGAACCCAGGGACCTCGCCCGCGCGACGCTTCTCCACGACGAGGATCCGCTGTCGAGCTGGCCGCACTGGCTCGACGAAGCCGGCCTCGGCCGGCCCGCATGGGGCGATCGCGGCCCGCGGTTCGCCGACGGCGCGTTGCTTCTGCAGGCGGCGCTGGCCGGGCACGGAGTCGCGCTCGGCCGCAAGCGCCTCGCCGCCGCGCACCTTCGCAGCGGCCGCCTCGTCCAGCCCTTCGGACCCGCGCTTTCGCTCGGTCACGCCTACTGGCTGGTGTTGCCCGCGCGAGGCACGCCGATGAATCGTCCAGCGCGCGCGTTCGCCTCCTGGATTCGCGACGCGGCCCGGAACACCGGATAGGATCGATGGGTGCGCTCTCTCCTCTTCGCCCTGGCCGCAGGCGCGATCGTCGCTGCAGGCGAAAGCGATCCCGCCGGCACCGCCTCGATCCAACTCGAAGTCGGTCAGTCGGCTCCGCTCTCCTCCGCGCCCGGCGCCAACGTGCTCTGCGACGATCCCGGCGTGGTCGCGTCCGATTTCGCGGAAGACGGAGGCGGCTTCGCGCTGCTCGCGCTCAAGCCCGGCACGACGCTCTGCGGCGTCTGGCTCGTGGGCCAGAAGCCCGGAGGGCTCTACCGGGTGACGGTGACGGCGAGGAGCAGCGGCACCGGTGCCGAGCCGGCTGCCGATGCAGGCGTGGACGGCGGCCCCGCCTGAGCCGCGCCGCGTCGTAGCCATGCGACTCCGCGAAGAGCAAGATGCCGCCGCGCCCCTACCGGGGTTCGGGGAAGACCATGAAAACGCGCATGCTGTATGGAGGCCTACTCGCGGGAGCCTTGCTCGCGCTCGCGCTCGCAGCCTACGCCGCAAACGGAAGCAACGCGGGAACCGAATCGAAGTCGCAGGTGCAGGCAGACACCATGACCGGATACCAGGAGACGCCGGGAGTGTCGTCGGTCGCGTTCGGTTCGTTCACCGCCGAGATCGACGACGCGACGCAGACGGTCACCTTCGAGCTAACGTATGTCGGCCTGGAGGCGCCGGTCCTCTTCGCCCATGTGCACTTCGGGAACCGCAACATCGCCGGCGGCGTCTCCGCCTTCCTCTGTGGCGGCGGCTCGAAGCCACCCTGCCCGCAGTCTGGAACGGTGACGGGCACGATCACCGCCGCCGACGTGATCGGTCCAGCCGCCCAGGGCATCGAGCCCGGCGCGATGGCCGAGTTGATCCGTGCGATGCGCGCGGGCGAGACCTACGCCAACGTGCACAGCAGCAAATTCCCGGCCGGCGAGATCCGGGCGCAGATCAACGACAAGAACCAGCGCCAGCCGCAGTAAGTCGGCTGGCACAGGTTCGGCCCCAAGCGTAGCCGCAAAGCCTTTGCTACGGTCGGCAGCGGCTACGCGGCGGTCTTCGCGCGGACGCCCTTGGCCGAGTCCATCCGCGAGGCCCCCTGGAAGAAGGCGCCCTTCTCCACCACGAGCGAAGCCGTCTCCAGGTCGCCGCGCACCTTTCCGGCGCTGCGGATCTCCACGCCGTTCTTCGCCTGGACGTTTCCGTTCACTTCACCGTGCACCACGATGTTGCCGCAGGTGATGTTGGCGTCGATGCGGGCACCCTCGCCGACCACCAGCACGTCGTCGGTGACGATGGTGCCGACGAAGCTCGCGTCGATGCGGACGGTCCCTGCGAAGGTGAGCTTGCCTTCGAACCGCACTCCGCGGCCGAGCAGCAGGTCGGAAGCGGCAGGAGCAACGTTCTTTTCGGCGATATTCTCGTACGACATGGAGCCTCGCTGGCCGGTGGTCAGGAAACAAGCGGGCGCCCGGCGCAACCGGCCCACCGGCTTCCTTACCTCCGGCCGAAGCCAGGTATTCCCGGCGTCTCCGGGGACGGATGGCGTGACTGCAGATTTCGTCCCTGGCGGTTGACTTTCGAGCGCATCGGGCGTGGACTCGCCGGTCCTCGAGCGGAGGACGACGTGTCGGACGCGCCCGTGCACCGGCAGGAACTGACCCCCATCCATTTCCTCGAGCGCGCAGGCGAAGTGTACGCGACGCGCCTCGCTGTCGCCGACGGCGACGTGCGCCTGAGCTGGCAACAGATGCGTGCCCGGGCGCGGCGTCTGGCGTCCGCGCTCCGGCGCGACGGGCTGCGCAAAGGCGACCGGGTCGCCTTTCTCGCCGTCAATTCGGAGCCGCTCCTCCTCGCCCACTTCGGCGTGCCGCTCGCCGGCGGAGTGCTGGTGCCGATCAACACGCGCCTCAACGCCGACGAGGTCGCGTACATCGTCGAGCATTCGGGGTCCCGCGCGATCTTCTTTTCCCCCGAGCTGAACGCCCAGACGGCGCGCATTTCGCCGCAGGTGAAGCGGTTCGATCTCTCGCGCGAGTGGGAGCCGTTCCTTTCCTCCGGCAGCGACGCGCTCGTGACGCCCGCGCTGGAGAGCGAAGACGAGCCGATCACCATCAATTACACGTCCGGCACCACCGGCCGTCCGAAGGGCGTCATCTATCACCATCGCGGCGCGTACCTGAACGCGCTGGCGATGGCGCTCGACCACCGCCTGACGGCGGACAGTCAGTACCTCTGGACGCTGCCGATGTTCCATTGCGACGGCTGGTGCTTCCCCTGGGCGACCGCCGCGGCGGGATCGTGCAACGTCTGCATTCCCCGCATCGAGCCGGAGCGGGTGTGGCAGCTCTTCCGCGAAGGCATCACGCACTTCTGCGCCGCGCCGACCGTCTGCACCATGCTGATGGCGAGCCCGGCGGCGGGCAGGCTCCCGCGCAAGGTGAGGCTCTTCACCGCCGGCGCGCCGCCCTCCCCGACGTTGATCGCCCGGATGGCGGAACTGAACTTCGAGATCGATCACGTCTACGGCCTCACCGAGGTGTACGGGCCGTTCACCATCGCCGTGCCTGCACCAGGTCAGGACCGGCTCCCCTCCGCGGAGCGCGCGGCACTGCAGGCGCGCCAGGGCTTCGCCAACGTCTGCGCCGGCGAGGTACGGGTCGTCGACGAGGAGATGAACGATGTCCCCGCCGACGGCCACGCCATGGGCGAAGTGGTGATGCGCGGGAACGTGGTCATGCTCGGATACTTCCGCGATCCCGATGCCACCGCGAAGGCGTTCCACGGCGGCTGGTTCCACAGCGGCGACCTGGCCGTGCGCCACCCGGACGGCGCCATCGAGCTGCGCGATCGCAAGAAGGACATCATCATCTCCGGAGGCGAGAACATCAGCACCATCGAAGTGGAGCAAGCGGTGGTGAGCCACCCGGCGGTCCTCGAGGCGGCGGTGATCGCGATCCCCGACGAGCGGTGGGGCGAGGTGCCGAAGGCCTTCGTCACGCTCGCCGACGGAAAGCAGGCCACTGCCGACGACATCATCCAGCACTGCAAGGGGGTGCTCGCCCACTTCAAGGCGCCGAAGCATGTCGAGTTCGGCCCGCTGCCGAAGACGTCCACGGGCAAGGTGCAGAAGTACGTGCTGCGCGAGAAGGAGTGGCGCGGGCACTCCAAGCGCATCCACTGAGAAAGGAACGAGGCAATGACGTTCAAGGACATCCAGGTCGAGCGCGACGGGTCGACGGCCGTCGTGACGCTGAACCGCCCCGAGCGGCGCAACGCGCTGTCGCTGCAGATGCTGCAGGAATTGACCGAATGCTTCCGCCGCATCGGGGAGGATCGGGAGGCCCGCGTGGCGGTCCTGCGGGGCAACGGTCCCGTGTTCTCGGCCGGTCACGACCTCTCCGAAATGGTCGGGCGCGACGGCGCCTTCTACCGCGAGCTCTTCGAAGCCTGCACCCGGCTGATGGAGACGCTGCAGAACATTCCGCAGCCGGTGATCGCGCAGGTGCACGCGACGGCGACGGCCGCCGGTTGCCAGCTCGTCGCCTCGTGCGATCTGGCCGTCGCCGCGCAGGAGGCGCGCTTCGCCACCCCCGGGGTGAAGATCGGCCTTTTCTGCTCGACGCCGATGGTGGCGCTGAGCCGCGCCGTCGGATCGCGCAAGGCGATGGAAATGCTGCTCACCGGCGAAGCGATCTCCGCCGATGACGCGCTGGCCGCCGGCCTGGTCACCCGTGTGGTACCGGCCGCGGAGCTCGGCCCGGCAGTGAGGGCGATGGCGGCGAAGATCGCGTCGTCCAGCCCATACGTGGTGGCCGTCGGCAAGGCCGCGTTCTATCGGCAGCTGCAGATGCCGCAGCCGCTGGCGTACGACTACGCGCAGGACGTGATGACGATGAATGCCGCGGCGGCGGACGCCCAGGAAGGGATGAAGGCGTTTTTGGAGAAACGCGCGCCGAAGTGGTGCGGCAGTTAACGAGCCCTGGGCACACGCCCCATCAGGTAGAACTCGTCGTTCGGCCGCATACCGGTGGCGTTCGCGATCCGGTTGCTCATGCCGAAGAACGCGGCGATGCCGGCGATGTCCCAGCCGTCCTCGTCGCTGAACCCGTGCTCCCGCAGCCGGGCGAAATCGGCCTCCTCGATCTCGGCCGATCGCAACGCCACCTTCATCGCGAAGTCGAGCATCGCCCGCTGTCGCGGCGTGATGTCCGCCTTGCGGTAGTTCGTCGCCACCTGATCGGCGAGGAGCGGCTGCTTCTCGTAGACGCGCACCAGCGCGCCGTGCGCGATCACGCAGTAGTGGCACTCGTTCGCGGCGCTGGTCGCGACGACGATCATCTCCCGCTCGCCTTTGCTCAGTCTGCCTTCCTTCAACATCAGCGCATCGTGGTAGGCGAAGAAGGCGCGGAACTCGTCGGGCCGGTGCGCCAGCACCATGAACACGTTGGGAATGAACCCCGCCTTCTCCTCCACGGCGAGAATGCGCGCCCGGATGTCCTCGGGCAGCTCGTCGAGGCGGGGAACCGGAAACCGCGAGATCGGCTGCGTCATGGCGGCATTGTAACGCCACGCCCGCAAAGCACCTCGTCAGCTATTCCTCGGCAGCCTCTTCCTGCAGGAACTGCAGCACGGCCACCTCGTCGCTCCGGAGCGCGGCCGGCGGATTCTCGCGCCGGTGCTGGCGGGGCGAAACCATCGACGGAAGCGACGGCGTGAGCCCCATCAGGTACGCGCGCACCAGCGCCGGATGCACGTAGTACTTTCGGGAGACCGCGCGTGTGTTTCCCAGCCGGTCCGCGACGGCGTCGATGGCGCGGACCACGTTGCGCTCCGCCTCCCGGCGGCTCGTCGGCGGACCGAGAGCGCAGAGCTCCTTCGCGGCGAGCATCGTCCCGGCCCAGGTGCGGAAATCCTTGGCGGTAATGTCCCGGCCGGTGGTCTCGCGCAGATAGGCGTTGACGTCGTCGGAGGAGATGGACTGCCGCTTGCCCCGTGAATCGACGTATTGGAACAGCTCGTGGCCGGGCAGATCCTGGCACTGCTGGACGATGCGGGCCAGACGGCGATCGGTGATCGCCACCTGATGATTGACGCCGCTCTTTCCCCGAAACGAGAAGTAGAGCCTGGCGCCGTCGATCTGGACGTGCCGGCCGCGCAGGGTGGTGAGGCCGAAAGAGCGGTTCTCGCGGGCGTACTCGTCGTTTCCGACGCGGATCAACGTCTTGTCGAGCAGGCGCACGACAGTCGCCAGGATCTGACGCCGGCTGAGGTCGTGCGCGCGCAGGTCGCGCTCCACCCGCTCGCGCACATCGGGGAGGATCTCGCTGAACTCGAGCATCCGCCGGAACTTCGACTTGTCCCGCGCCTCGCGATAGCGCGGGTGATAGCGGTACTGCTTCCGCCCGCGCGCATCGCGAGCGGTGACCTGGATGTGGCCGCGCGGATCGGGGCAGATCCAGACCTCGCTCCAGGCCGGGGGAACGACGAGTCCCTCGATGCGCGCGCGCTCGGCAACGTCCTTGATCCTCAATCCGTCGGGCGCGAAGAAGATCCACCCTCTGCCCACGCGCTGCCGGCGAATGCCCGGAACGCCGTCGGTGACGTAGCGGAGTCCGGCCCGCGCCGCCGCTTCGCGATGCTCCTGGACGCGCAGCGAAAGCATCGGCCGGGATGTAGCACGGCTCTCTCACCAGTCCTCTTTTTCGAACTTCATCCCCGTCTGCTGAGCGATCCACGCGATGTCCGCCATCGCGTTCGGGTTGCCGCAGGTCAGGACCACCGTCCGCGCGGGATCGACGCGCTTCTGCACCATCTCCAGCGGCCGGGTGCGGGGAAACGTGGGCGCCGTCGCCACAGACGGTTCCTTCGAGGGAAGGCCGAACACCTGGCGCAAGAGGTTGTTGGCGCGGCCGGTGCCGAGGTGGGGGTCGGCGAGATCGCGCGTGGTGGGCCGGCTCACCGAAGGCACGTAGACGAAGTCGAGGCTCTTCGCGCTCTCGATGTCGAGCAGCTCGCGGTGGTACGCGAGCTCCTCGAAGGTCCGATTCGCGTGCAGGAGCGTGAAGCGCGCTTCCGGCCGCTTCCCGCTGCCCGCATCGCGGTTGAGCTGCTTGATCATCGACGCGAACGGCGCAAGTCCGGTCCCGGTCCCCACCATCAAAACGTGCTCGAAGCCCACCGCACGCTTGGCGAGCGTGAAGTCGCCGACGATCCGCTCGACGTACGCGAGGCGATCGTTGTGGTCCGACTCGACTCCGCGGAAGAGCGACTCGGTGAACCGACCCAGCACGCCGTCCTTCCCCTGCTCGAGCACCACGTAGAACTCGAGATAGTTCCCCTGCTCCGTCTCGAACGGCGCGGAGGAGATCGAGTACGAATGGGTCACCGCGCCGCGCTTCTGCCGGCCCTGATCGTCGAGGTCGGGGACGTAGCGGATCTCGTCTCCGTCCTTCACCTTCCGCGTCAGCAGGCAATCGTCGCGGCGAAGCGCGATGTACTGCCCCGCCTCGTAGGAAGGAAACCTCGCGCCGCCGTCACGCGAGACGAGCCTGAAGAGCGACAGGCTCGGCGAGAGCCTGTGCCACTCGACGATCTTACCCGCCTTGAGCTCTGCCATGGGGTTTTCCTGGGAGTGACCGGAGTTGCAGACGGTAGACGAACACCGGCGCGGCCGCCGGCTCGAGCTTCGTCTCTCCCGCGGGCGCGAAACCGAGCTTGTCCAGCAGCCGGATGGAGGGGGCATTGCCGGGAGAGACGAATGCGGCAACCGCGGTGAGGCGGAGCCTTCTCGCGATCGCGAGAACGGACGCTGCCGATTCGCGCGCGTATCCGTTCGACCAGAACTCGGGAAGGAACGCGTAGCCGAGATCGACGTCGCGGATCTTGTCGCGCTTGAGCAAGCCGCACATTCCGATCGGCTGCAGACCCGGCTTGAGCGCGACCAGGTACAGCCCGTGGCCATGCTTCGCGTAGCTCGCGATCGGACCGTCGTTCAGGTAGCGCACGGCCTCTTCCGCCGTCCGCACGCCGCGATCTCCGATGTTGTGGACGAACGAGGGCTCGTTGAGCAGCCGCAATACGAACAGTGCGTCCGCGGCGGTGAACTCGCGCAAGACAAGCCGTTCGGTCTCGGCGACGAGCCCGGTGGCGACCCCGGCGGGTTTGCCGTTCTGCTCCATTTGCGCAGCCCGTCTTAGCAGAGCCTGCGCGCGTCGTGTGTGCCCGCCGCGCACAGGGTGGTCCACGGGTCCACCCCGCCTTGCGCTTTGTCGGAATTTCGTCATCCGGGCGGGCGGTTCGAACTTCAGCCTGCGACCTGGAGGCCCGATGAAGCTTCTCGCCCGAACAGCAGCTCCTGCCCTGCTCTCCATGCTCTGCTCGTGCGCAGGGGGACCGACGCTCGAGGTGCAGCGTTCGTCCCGGGACGTGACGGCGAGCGCCAGCGTCCTCTTCATCGGCAACAGCCTGATCGCGACCCAGACGGGCGCCACCGGCGAGGATATGCCGAAGGTGCTCTCCCGGCTCGCTTCCAGCAGCGGAAAGACGTTCACCTACAACGAAGCGATCAATATGGGGCACACGCTCCAGGACACATGGAACGCGAACATCGCGCAGCCTTTCCTGACCGGAGCGACGCACTACGATTTCGTCGTGCTCCAGGAGTACAGCACGCTGCCGGTCCTGGATGCCGCCCAGTTCTACAATACGGCGGAGGTCACCTATCAACCCTCCGTGCAGCGATCGCTGACCACCTCCGGCACGGTGCTCCTCTTCGAGAACTGGGCGACCGATGTCGTCTATCCGTTCGGCAGGTTCGCCACGCGCGCGGCCTACGTGGCCGCGCTGGAGGCGAACTACGGCACGCTCTCCGGCAATCTCTCCACGCGCAACGCAATCGCGCCGCTCAGCCGCGCGTACGAGAAGGTCTTCGCGACGAAGCCCCTGACGTACCTCTTCATGGACGACAAGCACCCGAACGATGCCGGCGTCTATCTCGACGCCTGCGTCTTCTACGCGGTCATTTTCGGCGAATCGCCGGTGGGACTGCCGGCGCTCTACATGTCCGCCGCCGACGCATCATTCCTGCAAGCCGTCGCGGCGGAGGTCGTACCGATTTCGACTCCTGTTCCATTCGATGCAGGCGTGGATGCCGGCTCGAACGACGGCGCAGACGCGGGAGCGGTCCCGCCGCCCGACGCTGGAGTCGATTCGAAAGGGAGCGATTCGACCACCAACATCCCCGTGAATTCCTCGTCGACCGGATGCTCGACGTCGGGAGTCGCGCTGAACTGGATGGTGGCGCTGGGTTGCGCCGGGCTGCTCGCCCGGCGCCGGCGGCCCTGATCGAGCCGCTCTCGAGAGGGCATGGCGCATTTGCGGGAAACCGGTAGGATACCGGGTCCCACGTATCCAGGATTACGTTCGTCCCCGGACAAGGAGTCTCATGCCGTCGCCTTCCCAAGTCCTTCGGTTCCGCGATGACGTCGCGGCGCAATCATTCCGCGACCGGCGCATTCCGATGAGCACGTTCGTCGAGCGCTACATCGACGGATCGATCGACGTGAGCGGCGATCTGCACGAGCTGTTGTGCGCCAGGGCGGACTGGGTCAACTACCGCTTCACCTGGGATCAGGCGAAGTTCCTGATCATGAAATTCCTCCCCTCGGTGCTGGTGCACTCGAAGGCGGCGGACCGGGCGTTCGTGTGCGAGCACTACGACCGCGGGAACGACTTCTTCGAGGCGTTCCTCGGCCATTCCATGGTCTACACGTCCGCGAAGTTCGGCGCGCCCGACGAGTCCCTGGAAGCGGCGCAGGAGCGCAAGATCCGCGACGTCGGCGAGAAGCTGCAGCTCGAGGCCGGAGACCGGCTGCTCGACATCGGCTGCGGCTGGGGCACTCTCGTCGCCGACCTCGCCGAGCAGTTCGGCGTCGACGCCACCGGCGTCACCTTGAGCCGCAAGCAGACGGAATTCGCCACCGAGCGGATCCAGGCGCGCCGCCTGGAACAACGCGCCCGCGTGCTGACGCTCGACTACCGCGACATCCCCGGCCCCGCCTATGACAAGATCTCCTGCCTGGAGATGGCGGAGCACGTCGGCGTGAAGAACTTCCAGAAGTTCCTCCGCCAGGTGAGCGGGCTGCTCGACGACGACGGCTTGTTCTTCCTGCAGATCGTCGGCCTGCGCCGCCCACCCGAGCTCGGCGTGGTGCGCAACGATCGCGGCGGATACTGGGACGCGTCCGACTTCACCTGGGCGATGTTCATGTCCCGGTACATCTTCCCGGGCGCCGACGCGAGCCTTCCCCTCTCGTTCGTGTCCACACAGCTCGAGAAGGCCGGATTCGAGATCCGCAGCGTGGAGAACATCAACGTCCACTACGGCATGACCATCCATCGCTGGTACCAGAACTGGATGAAGAACCGCGACCGGGTGGTCCGGGCGTATGGCGAGCGTTGGTACCGGCTCTGGCACCTGTTCCTCGCCTGGTCCGTCTTCACCGGGGTGCAGGGCCGCGGCGATTGCCTGCAGATCGTCTCGCACAAGAGCCGGCGCGAATTCGATCGTTCCCGCTTCGTCGGCCGGCGGCCGGCAAGCGTGCGCGCGACGGGGTAACCGCGCCTTCGCGGCGGCCGCGGATCAGGTCGGACGCTTTCCGATCAACTGCTCGGCGGTGGCGAGCTCGCGGCGGAGCTGGTCGATCTCTCCCTCGCGCAGGCGCAGGCGATCGCGCAGCTCGTCCATCTCCAGCAGCAGGCCTTTGATCTGCGTCATCAGCTTCGCATCCGGCGCGGGGGCGGCGGAGCCCTCCCGGGGCGCGGCCGGGACCGGCGCGATGGGGCGGGTAATCTCCTTGGCGGTGCCGCGCGCCATCATCTCGTCCAGCCACTGACCCAGCCGCCCGGAGTCGTCGCTGGTCATCGCGCTGAATTCGACGTCCAGACCGGGATGCTGACCAAGGCCGCTCCCGAACGCGCCTCTCACTTGTCCGCCGAGGTGAAGGACCTTCCGCGCGCCCGGCTTGACCAGGTCGGCCTGCAGATCGGATCCCGCGGGCAAGAGCTGGTCGGTACGGAAGAAGGCGCCGCCGACGGAGAGCTCCTCCACCTCACAGGAGAACGCAACCGATCCGCAACGCACGTGCGCCGCGACTCCGTTCACCCGCAGCCGCGGATGACTCCCCTGGTCGTCCTTCGCCATGGGCCCTCCGTTGCAGGCAAGGCACCCACCATCGACAGCGTAGTGCGAAGCCTGCGCGCTTCCAATCGACCGGGGTGTGTGCGCGTAGGGCTTTTGCGCCTGTACTGCAACCCGGTTGCGAGCGTACACACCCTCGGAGTAGAGGCAGCCGGTGGGCGCGCGCGAAGACGTCACTCGCCTGCTGTGGACCCGTTCCGGCGCGCGGCGGATTCCACCGGCGCGCGCGCTCGACGCCGCGCTCGGGCGGCTGCCCAAAGGGGAGCTGTTCCGCATTTGCGAATTCGATCCGCGTGGGCCGCTCTATCTGCTTCCGACGCGTGAGCTGGTCCGCGCGCTCGCAGCACGCATCCGCGCCTGCGGTGCCCGGCGCATCCTCGAGGTCGCGGCCGGCGATGGGTTTCTCTCCGCGGCCCTGCGCCCCGCGCTGCGGGGCACACGGATCGTGGCGAGCGATTCGGGTGCCTGGGCCGATCCTCGTGCCCGGATGACGGCGGGCGAGCGCCGTGAATTTCGCGGCGTGAGCGTTCCGGGCGTCCGCCTCGGCGGCTGCGTGCTCCGCTTCGACGCGCTCGCCGCCATCCGGCGCATGCGGCCCGAGCTGGTGCTCGTCTCCTGGTTGCCACCCGGCAGGCTGCTGGAACGGCTCATCCGCGCACCGGTCCTGTACGTACTCGAGATCGGCGCCAAGGGCGGCGTCACGCCAGGCGCCTGGAGCTGGCGCTTCGCGCACGAGTTTTGCGAGGAGGTCGAACGGAACGCGCGCTGCCGCCTCGACGAGCGGCCGCGCCTCGAGCTGCACTCGCGCGTGACGCTCTACTACGGGGCGCGTCACCCGGAGCACGCGCGCGAGCGCGTGCGACCGGGCGACTGGCTCTGGCAATTCCGTCCGCGAATCACTGCTGGGCGGTCGTCGGTGCGGCCGCAGCGATGAGAAAGGGCGGCGCGGCAGACTGTCGCGATTTCCGGCACTGCTGGTGCGTCGTCGATGCGCAAGCGGCGCCACGTTGCGCCGCAGGGGGCGCGAAACGCTCCGGAAGCCCGAATTCCCCCGTCCGTGGGGGATTCGGTCTTTGGCACGGCCGTGGCAACGGGTCACACCGGCACTCGAAACCGGAACGGAGCCGCGTCATGATCCAGGGGCTGATCACCACCAACGACGTGCTGCGGCATACGGTCCTGATCGTTTCGAGCTTCGGTTTCGTCGCCTGGCTGCGCTGCTGCAAGGCGATCGTGCTGGGCCGGTCGACGACGTTTCTCGCCTGCGCCCTGGGATAGACCCGAGCTACTTGATCAGCTCCTTCAAAAGGTGCGCGCCGAGCGCGCGCCGCCCTTCGTCGAGCAACGCCTTTCCCTTCGCATTTTCGAGCGCGCCACGCATCATCTCCGGCGCATAGCCGAGCTCGAGGTTCAGCAGCACCATCACCGCGGATACCGCCGGGCTCAACGTCGCTGCCTTGACGCGGCTGCGACGCTTCTGCACGCCGGCAGAAAGCGCGTCGATGAGCGCATCCTCCGTAGTGCGCGGCCCTCTTCGGTCCTCGAGCGCCGCAGAGATGCCCGCGTACAGCTCATCGATCACCCTTTGACTGCCGACGGCACGCTCCATCCGCTCGTGCGCTTCTTCGAAGTCGACGTTCGCAGACGCCGCGTAGGTCGGCGCTACGAGGAGCGCGAGATCCTTGCGGGTCACGACATGCGGAAGCCGGCGCGAGAACACGATGCCAACCTTACGCTGTGCCGGCTCGATCGGCGGTGAATAGTCTTGTGACGTGCGCTGCTGCCCTCTCCTCGCCGCGGTCCTGCTTGCCGCCGGGTGCGAGCCGGGACTGACCGGAGCATCCGACGCCGCTCCGCAGCCTGCGCCTGACGCCGACGCGCAGACCTGGCTCGATCTCCACAACGCCGTTCGCCGCGCTCCCCAGCCGCCGCCTCCGTCATCGCTGCCTGCGCTGACCTGGTCGGCGGACGCGGCTGCTGTTGCGCAAGCCTGGGCCGCCGGCTGCAACTATCAGCACAACCCCGGCCGGGGTCAGCGCGGCGAGAACATCGCCGCCAGCGCGCCATCCGGCCATTGGACGGCGGCGGACGTCGTCGCCGCCTGGGCCAGCGAGGTGCAGGACTACGACTACGCGACGAACACCTGCGCTTCCGGCAAGCAGTGCGGCCATTACACGCAGCTCGTCTGGCGCGACACGCTGCGCACCGGATGCGCGCACCGCATCTGCACCGTCAACTGGCCGTTCGCGCCGCCCTCGGGCGGAAGCTGGGACTTCTGGGTCTGCGACTACGAGCCGCCGGGCAACTGGGTCGGGCAGAAACCATACTGATGCGCGCCGCGCGCAGCACGCGCGCCGGTTGACGGCGAACGCGGACTTCTGTCGTACTACCGCACCCTGGAGGTCGCATGGCCCTGTCCCGACGCGAGATCCTCGGTGCCGCAGCCTGCTCCGCACTCCTTCCTCGCCGGCTATTCTCCGCCACCGCCGCCAAGCTGCGCATCGGGCTGCTGCTGCCATACTCGGGAACCTACGCGGCGCTCGGCCACAACATCACCGACGCGATGAAGCTCGCCGCCACCGAGCACGGCGGCAAGCTCGGTGGCCGGGACGTGGAGTGGGTGGCCGTCGACGACGAGTCCGATCCCGCCAAGGCGCCGGCCAACGTCAACAAGCTGATCGCCGGAGAAAAGGTCGACATCCTCACCGGACCCGTCCATTCCGGCGTGGCGATGGCGATGATGCAGATCGTCCGCCAGGAGAACGTTCTCACCATCGTCACCAACGCGGGCGCGCAGGCAGTGACCGGCAACCTCTGTGCGCCCCACGTGTTCCGCACTTCCTTCTCGAACTGGCAGACCTCGTATCCGTGCGCCGACGTGATGCTCAAGGCGGGGCACAAGAAGGCGGTGCTGATGTTCTGGAACTACAGCTTCGGCCAGGAGTCGATGGCGGCCTTCAAGGAAGGCTACGCCAAGGGCGGCGGCACCGTCGCGAAGGAGATCGCCGTCCCGTTCCCCAGCACCGAGTTCCAGGCGAACCTGTCGGAGATCGCCTCCCTCAAGCCGGATGCCGTCTTCGTCTTCTTCGCGGGCGCCGGCGCCGCGAAGTTCGTCAAGGACTACGCCGACGCCGGACTCAAGGACCGCGTCGCCCTCTACGGATCCGGCTTCCTCACCGAAGGCGTCCTCGCGGCGCAGGGACCGGCCGCCGAGGGCATCAAGACGACGCTGCACTACGCCGATGCGCTCGACAACGCCGCCAACCGGAAGTTCCGCGACGCCTTCAAGAAGGCGACGGGACGCGACGCGGACGTCTACGCCGTGGCCGGTTACGACACCGTGAACGCGCTCGCGCAGGCGCTCGGAAAGGTCAAGGGAGATACCGGCGCACAGAAGGACCTGATCGCCGCGCTCGAGGGCGTTCGCCTCGAGAGCCCACGCGGGCCGTTCCGGTTCTCCAAGGCGCACAACCCCATCCAGGACATCTATCTGCGGCAGGTGAAAGGCGGGAAGGAAGTCGTGCTCGGCGTGGCGATGAAGGCAGCCGAGGACCCGGCCGCGGGCTGCAAGACGGGGAAATGAGCCTTTCGCTCTTTGCCTTGCAGGTCGTCAACGGCGTCGAATACGGCTTGCTGCTTTTCCTCGTCGCGAGCGGACTGACCCTGGTTTTCGGCGTCCTCGGCGTCCTCAATTTCGCGCACGGCTCGTTCTACATGCTCGGCGCCTACCTGGCGTGGTGGATCTCGCAACGGACGGGCAGCCTGCTGCTCGCGATTCTCGTCGGCCTTCCCGTCATGGTCCTCGTCGGCCTCGTGGTCGAGCGTCTCGCCATCGCGCGGCTGTACGCCCGCGACCATCTCTCGCAGGTCCTCCTCACCTACGGGCTGGTCCTCCTCTTCAACGAGCTGCAGCGCGGGCTCTTCGGCAACGACGTGCACGGGGTGACGACGCCGAAAGCGCTGGCCTGGACGATGCCGCTCGGCGAGACGCAGACGTGGCCCGCCTGGCGGGCGCTCACGGCGCTGGCCTGCATCTGCGTCGCCGCCGCCATGCGGCAGGTGGTCCTCAAGACCCGGTTCGGCATGCGCGTCCGCGCCGGCGCCTCCAACGCCGAGATGGTCGAGGCCCTCGGCATCGACGTGCGCAAGCTGTTTGCCACGCTCTTCAGCGCCGGCACCGCGCTGGCGGGTCTCGCCGGCATGCTCGCCGCCCCGCTCACCACCGTCTACCCGGGCATGGGCGAGGGCGTTCTCATCCTCTCGTTCGTGGTGGTGGTGATCGGCGGGATCGGATCGATCAAGGGAGCGTTCGTCGGCGCGCTGCTGGTCGGCCTCGCCGACACGTTCGGGAAAGTGCTGCTGCCCGGCTTCGCCAGCGCCACGGTCTACGCCGTCATGGCCGCGGTGCTGCTCTGGCGCCCGCGGGGACTGCTGGGCGCCGCCTTCGAGGGACGATGAGGAGGCGCCTGCTCCTGCTCGTCGCGGCGGCGGCGCTCGGCGCGGTCGCGCTCAGCGGCGACCGCTTCTGGCTGCAGTTTCTGGGAAAGGCGATGATCGGATGCATCCTCGCCATCAGCCTCGATTTGCTCGTCGGCTTCACCGGCCTGGTCAGCCTCGCGCATTCCGCCTTCTTCGGTCTCGCCGCGTATGTCCTTGCCGGGCTGACGAACGGCCTCGGCCTGGTGAATCCCCTCGTGACGCTCCCCATCTCGGTCGCCTGTGCCGCGATCGCGGCGCTGATCATCGGATGGCTCAGCCTGCGGGCGACGGGCGTGTACTTCATCATGGTCACGCTCGCGTTCACGCAGATGCTCTTCTACGTGTTCAACGATTCGCCCGCGCTGGGGGGCTCGGATGGCCTCTACGTCCAGTCTCGCCCGGTGGAAGGGCGAGCGGCCGCGTACGTCGTCATCTGGATTGCGCTGGTGCTCGTCTACCTGCTGCTCTCGCGTGTGCTGCGAGCGCCTTACGGCCGGGTCCTCGAGGGAATCCGCGGAAACGAGCAGCGGATGCGGTCGCTCGGGTTTCCGACGCGACGCTACAAGCTCGTTGCCTTCGTCATCGCCGGAGCGCTGGCGGGACTCGCCGGCTACCTGGACGCGACCCTGTACGGCTTCGTCAATCCCGCCCAGCTCGGATGGCGGCAGTCCGGACTCATTCTGGTCACGGTCCTGCTCGGTGGCAGAGGCACGCTGTATGGCCCCGCCCTCGGAGCGCTGCTCCTCGCGTTCATCGAGCACTACGGCGAGCGCGTCACCGAGCACTGGAACGCGCTGATCGCGCTGCTGGTGATCGCGGTGGTGCTCTTCCTTCCCCGCGGCCTGGCCGGCCTCGTGCCCGGAGCATCGCGTGGCTGAGCCGCTGCTCGAGACGGTGGGGCTGACGCGCCGCTTCGGAGCGCTGGCTGCCGTCGACGGCGTTTCGCTCTCGTTCCAGGAGGGGCGCGTCCACGCCGTGATCGGACCGAACGGGGCCGGGAAGTCGACGTTCTTGAACCTGCTCTCCGGGGAGTTGCGAGCGACCAGCGGGCAAATCCGTTTCCGCGGCGAAGACGTGACGCGCGCAACCCCGGATCGACTCTCGCGGATCGGAATCGGACGCAGCTACCAGACCGCGAATCTCTTCCCCGGGCTCTCGTGCGCGGATTGCGTCTGGCTGGCCGCGCAGTCGCGGCTGGAGTCGTCGATGCGCTTCTTCCGGCCCGCCGGACGCTACGCGGAAGTCGGCATCCGCGCCGCGCATGCGCTCGAGGCCTCCGGACTGACGCAGCGACACGCCACCATGGCCGGTCACCTCAGCTACGGCGAGCAGCGGCAGCTCGAGATCGCCATGATGCTGGCCACCGAACCTTCCCTGCTCCTGCTCGACGAGCCGCTCGCAGGGCTCGGCCACGACGAGGCCATTCGCGTGATGGACCTGCTGAGGAAGATCGCCCGCGGCCGCACGGTGGTGCTCGTCGAGCACGACATGGACGCGGTCTTCAGCGTCTCGGCCGCGGTGACCGTGCTGGTCGACGGCCGGGTGCTGGCCACCGGGTCGCCCGCCGAGATCCGCTCGAGCGCGGCGGTCCGCGAGGCGTATCTCGGCGAGGAGATCGCGTGACGGCGCTGCTGGAAGCGACCGATCTCCACACCTTCTACGGCGCAAGCCACGTCCTGCACGGCGTCAGCTTCTCCATCGCCCAGGGCGAGACGGTGACGCTGATGGGCCGCAACGGGATGGGGAAGACCACCACCATCCGCAGCGTCCTGGGGCTGACGCCGCCGCGCTCCGGAGAGGTGCGCGTTCGCGGCAACGTCGTGACCGGCTGGCCGGCGCACCGGATCGCCGCGCAGGGCATCGGGCTGGTGCCGGAAGGGCGCGGCATCTTTCCCACTCTCACCGTGACGGAGAATCTCCGGGTCGCGCAGCGCCCCGGGGCCTGGACGGAGGAGCGCGCTCTCGCGCTTTTTCCCAGGCTGCGCCAGCGGCTGACCCATCTCGGATCCCAGCTTTCCGGGGGCGAGCAGCAGATGCTCGCCATCGCCCGCGCCCTGCTGATCAATCCGCAGCTGGTGATCCTCGACGGCGCGACCGAGGGCCTGGCGCCCCTGATCCGCCAGGAGATCTGGTCCGCGGTCCGGCGCCTGCGCGGCGAAGGGATCGCGTCGTTGATCGTCGACAAGGAAGTCAAGACGCTGCTGGAGATTGGGGACCGGCACTTGATTCTCCTCAAGGGCCGCGTGGTGTTCTCCGGCGACAGCGCATCCTTCCGCGCCCGCGCGGACGAGAACCTCGCGCTGCTTCGCGCCTGACGCAGGCGCGCTTCGCGGCGCCATCCGGCGGCAACCGTGCGCGCAAGTGGGCGCGGCTCCCCGTTGCCCGAATCCGCGATTCTCGGCAAGCCTCAGGTCGTGACGGCAGCCAACGATCCCCGCGGCTATCTCGGAGCCGCGTTCCGCGTGGCCATCCGGAGCAGATCCGGTTCGACGATTCCGGCGCCGACGCGCAGTACGCGGTCCGCTGGACCTGAATCTTCGCCCCGACGGCCGTTCGCGATAGGTTGCGCCCCCCGTGCGAGCCCCGAACGGCGAACGCGGAATGCAGGCGGTGGTGTTCGCGCTCGTCGCCACCACCTTCCTCACGATGTACGTCACGCAGCCGGTCCTGCCCGTGCTGACGGCCGAGTTCGGCGTCACGCCGGGCGTCGCCTCCCTCACCGTCTCCGCGGTCGTCCTCGGCATCGCGCTCGCCAACCTTCCCTTTGGCGTGCTCGCCGACCGGGTTCCCATCGGCCCCATCGTCCTGTGCGGTGGAGCGGTGGTGGCGGCCGCCAGCGTCACCTGCGCGCTGACGCCGCACATCGGCGTCCTGATCGCTGCCCGCTTCCTGCAGGGCCTCTTCATCCCGTCGATGAGCACGTGCCTGGCGGCGTACCTGTCGCGCACGCTGCCGCCGCAGCGACTCAACCTGGTCATGGGCTGGTACGTCTCGGCGACCGTTGCGGGAGGCATGGGCGGGCGTCTCCTCGGCGGATTCGTATTCCCGGCCGCTCATTGGCGGCTGGCATTCATCGCGGCGGCGGCGATGGTAGCGGGCGCCGTGGTCGCGGCGTTGCGCTGGCTGCCTCGCGAGCCGCCGCACACCCGCGCCGATCACGACCCGGCCGGCTTTCTCGCGCTGCTCGCGCGAGAGGAACTGTTGCGCATGTTCGCCGTCGGCTTCTTCGCCTTCTTCGTCTTCTCCTCCATGTTCAACTACATCCCGTTCTACCTGTCGGGCGCGCCGCTTCACGCCTCGGTCCGCGTCATCACCCTGCTCTACCTGGCCTATCTCGTCGGCATCGCCGCCGGGCCGTTTTCCGGGACCCTCACCCGACGCTTCGGAACCGGCCTGACGCTGATCGCGGGCTGCGTCCTGTTCGGGCTCTCCCTCGCGCTCACCCTGATCCCGTCGCTTCCGGTGATCGCAGCCAGCCTCGCCGGCATCTGCGGCGGGTTCTTCGCCATCCACTCCGCGGCGGTGGGCTCGCTGAACGGCAGGCTGACCGGCAGCCGCGGGCGCGCGAACTCCCTCTATGTGCTCCTGTACTATCTGGGCGGCGCAGCGGGGATCAGCGCCAGCGGGGCTGCTTACGTGCGCTGGGGGTGGCACGGGACGGTTGCAGTGGCAGCCTGCGCACTGCTGGTGCCGCTGTCGGTCGGCATCGTAGAGATGCTCCAGGATCGGCGGCCGCAGCCGCCCGCGCCCGGTCCAGACCCCCCGCCCGCCCTGCGCTACACCCTGTAGCGTCGTGCAAAATTACATGTACCCACTCGGGCGCCTTGATTGCTACCCGCTGGGCGACGTTACGTCGCCTGCAGGAGCAAACCATGCGACTGCTCACGGCTGTGTCAGCGCTCGCGATCGGTGTGCTTGCGTCCGGGGTGGCTCGCGCGGATCAGTGCAAGCCGATCCACGCGATGATCACGACCAGCGTCACCGGCTGCCTTCCGGGGGAGAGCCCGATCGGGTTTTGCACCGCAGGGAACATCGACTCCGGGCTGCTCGCCGGCTCCACGCATTTCGGCGTGCAGAGCATGACGCCGACCCCGAGCGGCGACATTCTTTACACCGGTGTCCTCACCGTCACGACCCGATCTGGCACGGTGACCATCAAGGACTACGGGATCCTCACGGATGGCCTGTATTCCGAGATGCAGCAGGTGGTGAGCGGCACGGGGCGCTTCAAGCACATCACCGGTATGCTCGTCTCCCAAGGCTCCCTGCTCGGGGGGACCTTCACGGGCAGGCTGGTGGGTACGCTCTGCCACTTCAACCGGGGGCACGACGACGGGTAGACTCTCGCGGTGCGTTCGCTCCGCGGGAAGACAGCCGTCGTCACCGGCGCGGCCAGCGGGATCGGCCGCGCGCTCGCAGAGCGGCTCGCGCGCGAGCGGATGCATCTGGTGCTGGCCGACATCGACGGCCGCGGCCTGCGCGACCTCGCGAGAACCATTCCTGGCGCGATCGCCGTCCGCGCGGACGTGTCGCGGATGTCCGACGTGGAGTCCCTGGCCTCCAAGGCGTACGCGCGCTTCGGTGCCGTCCACCTGCTGTGCAACAACGCGGGCGTAGCCGAGTACGGCGCCGTCTGGGAAGTGCCGGTCCGCCGCTGGCGCCGCGTCATCGGCGCGAATCTCTGGGGCGCCGTCCACGGCTGCCTGGCATTCGTCCCGCGGATGATCGCGCAGGGAGAAAGCGCGCACATCGTCAACACCGCCTCGATGGCGGGACTGGTGACCCCACCCTTCGCAGGCGCGTATAGCGTCAGCAAGCACGCCGTCGTCGCCCTCTCCGAGGCGCTGGTCCAGGACCTGGCGCTGCGCCGTGCGCGAATCGGCGTGTCGGTCCTCTGCCCGGGATGGGTGGCGACGCGACTCGCGCAGTCCGCTCCCGGAGCCGACGCGGTGCTTCGCTCGCTGATCGCGCAGGGCCAGCGGCCGGAAGCCGTGGCGGAGCGAGCCGTGCGCGCGATCCGCTCGGGGGAATTCTACGTGCTCACGCACCCTGAAATGGCGCCCGCCGTCCAGCGACGCGCCGAGGCGATTCTCGCCGGGCGTGCCCCCGCCGCGCCGGCGCTCAGACCGCCGCGATCGCGGGCAGCGTCACGGTGAAGCGCGTGCCGCGGGAACCTTCCGCGCCGGCCTCGATGGTGCCGCCGTGCCTCTCGACGATGCTCTTGCACATGCTGAGGCCGAGGCCGCGCCCGCCGGCACCGTTCGTCGAAGTGAAGGGCTTGAACAGCCGCTGAGCGACGGCGGGGTCGAGCCCGGTGCCGTTGTCGACGACCTCGAGGCGCACCGTCGAGCCCTGGTGGGAGGTACGCACTTCGATCGTCGGCTCGGGAACGCGCTGGACGGCGTCGGCCGCATTTCCCAGGAGGCTGAGCACCACCTGCGTGATCTCCGGGCCGCGGCAGCGCACCAGCGGCACCGCCTCGAGCTTGCGTTCGAGCCTGACCGATTCGCGGAGCCGGTGCGAAAGCAGCTGCACGGCGGAGAGGACGGCCTGGTTGATGTCGAACGGCTCGGGTTCGACCGCGGCCGTGTAGCTCTGGACGCCGCGCGCGAGCGCCTCGAGCTGCGCCCCCGCCGTCCGGATGGCGGCGATCGACTCGTCGACCGCGCCTGCCAGATCCGGCGTCGCCCGCAGCACCGCATCCTTCAGCCGCTCCGTTTCGTCGGTCGCGAAGCCCTTCTGCACGGCACGGGTCGCCGCCCGGCCCGCCTCGAGGACGCGGCCAACCTCGACCTCCAGCGTCCCGATGCGCGCCACCAGGGGATCGACCTCGTTCTTCAGCTCGTGCCCGATCCCCGACGACAGGCGGCCGAGCGCCGCCATGTGCTCGGACTGGACCAGATCCTCGTAGCTCGTCTTCAGCTGGTTCACCAGCCGGTCGTGCTCGTCGGACAGTCGCTTGGTCTCCAGGGCGCGCCGCACGGTCACGCGCATGTCCTCCGGCTCCCAGGGCTTGAGGATGAACCGGTAGAGGAGACCTTCATTGATCGCCTTGAGAGCGACGGTGGTGTCCGGAAAGGCAGTGAGCAGGACCCGCAGGGCCCGCGGGCGCACTTCCCGGACCCGGGCGAGGAACTGCAGGCCCGTCATCTCCGGCATGCGCTGGTCGGTGATCACGAGGTCGATGTCGTGAATCATCGCCATTTCGAGCGCGCGCACCGCCGATGTGGCCGAGTGCAGGGCGATGTCGGACTCGCTCTCGAACACCCGCTTGGCCAGGTTCAACGCCAAGGGCTCATCGTCGACGACGAGCAGGCGGTAGGAGGGTTCCGGCACGACGCGAATGTTACCACCATCATTGATCGCAGCCCAAGGGACCGATATCCTTCCCCCAACCATGGGATGGGGGAAAAGGACCCACGCGCTCTCGAGCGCAGTGGCCGCAGCGCGCGTTGCGGTGGCTCCGCGACCCGATCCTCGGGTCGCGGCGGAGCTGAGCCGCACGCTTTCGGCGCGCGCCACGGCGTCGTGCTGGGTGGCGGTGGTGATCATTCCCTTCACCATCGTCGCCTACGACGGCGCGTACTACCCGGCCCAGCTCACCCGCGGCGCCATCGCCGCGGCAGTCGCCGACGCGCTGATCGTGCTCCTCCTGATCGGGCTGCGCGGGCGGGTGTTCGAGCGTTACCCGTGGCTGCCGTTCGCGCTCCTCGCCGGCGTGGTCTGCAACGTCACCGAGGCAGTAAACCTGCTGCTCACCGGCGGCACCGAGAGCGACTTCGTTTTTCCCTACTACCTGATCTCGTTCGGCATCGCGATCCTCTTCCCCGCTCCGCTGGTGGCGGTGATCGTCACCGCCTTCCTTCTTCCGGCGGGGTACCTCGCCGTGGCCTTGGCGGCCCACGAGCCGCTCGGGGCGAAGCATTTCGCCTCCAACCTCATGCTGCTGGTGGACTCCGCGCTGATCACCTGCATCGGCAACCGGGTGGTGACGAACCTCTTCCTCCGCGAGGTGAAGCTGCGCATCGACCTGGAGAAGGCGAACGAGCGGCTGCGCGAGCTGGATCGCCTGAAGAGCGAGTTCTTCGCCAACGTCAGCCACGAGCTGCGCACGCCGCTCACGCTCATTCTTGCGCCGGCCTCGTCGCTGTCGCGCGAGTCGCACGGACGGCTGGAGACGGTGCAGCGCGCGCTCGTCGACACCATCCACCGCAACGCGTCCCGCCTGCTGCAGTTGATCAACGACCTCCTCCTGCTGGCGAAGCTCGAGTCCGGAGAGCCGCGCATCGACCGCGTCCCGGTGGACGTCGGACTCTCGGTGCAGCGCATCGCCCAGGAGGCCCAGGCGTACGCGGAGTCGCTGGAGCTCCGCCTGGAGCTGGACGTCGCCGAGGACGGCCCCTTCGTCTGGAGCGGCGACGAACGGCACCTCGATCGCATCGTCCTCAACCTGATCTCGAACGCCTGCAAGTTCTCCCGCCCGGGCGGCGCTGTGAAGGTGGCGGTGGGCAGCGACCGGGACGGAATCTGGATCACCGTTGCCGACCAGGGAATCGGGATCGCGCCGCAGGACGTGGACCGGATCTTCGATCGGTTCGTCCAGGTGGAGTCTTCCTCGACCCGCCGGTTCACCGGGACGGGCATCGGGCTCAGCATCGTGAAGCAGCTGGTGACGCTGCACGGCGGTCGCATCGCCGTCGACAGCGAGCCCGGCCGCGGAACGACCTTCACGGTGCATCTCTCCGCGGTGCCACGCGTCGCCGGGGCCAACCCCGCCTCCAGCGCACCGGAGCTGCCCAAGGTGCGTCTGCAGCCGGCGCCGTCGCCGCATGTGCAGCCGGCAGGAGGTTCCGGACCGCGGCTCGCGGTCGTGGAGGACAACCCGGAGCTCCTCACGTATCTGACGCAGGAGCTGGGCCGCTGGTACCGCGTCTTTCCCTTCGCAGACAGCACGTACGCAGTGCAGGCCATCGCCGCGGAGCCACCCGACCTGATCGTCTCCGACATCATGATGCCCGGACTCGACGGGATCGCGCTGGCGCGAAAGGTGCGCGCCGATTCCCGCACCGCCGAAGTACCAGTCATCCTCCTCTCCGCCCGGGAGGAAGTGGAGTCGAAGGTGGCCGGCTTCGAGGCCGGCGCGGACGATTACGTCCATAAGCCCTTCGACCTCCAGGAGTTGCACGCCCGCATCGAGCTCCATCTCCGCCTCCGCTCCCAAGCGCAGAAGATTCGCGAGGCCCTCGAGCAGCTGAAGAAGGCGGAAACCTCGCTCGTGCAGAACGAGAAGATGGTCGCCCTCGGGCGCATGGTCGCCGGCGTCGCGCACGAGATGAACAACCCCATCCACTTCCTGCGCGGAAACATCGCCCTGCTCCGCAGGCACATGACCGGCGTGCCCGCCGCCGAGCCAATGCTGGTGGACATCGACGAGAGCGTGGACCGGATTACTGCGGTCACGCGGCAGCTCCTCCTCTTCGGGCGCAAGCAAAGCGGCGACGCTTCCGCCGAGGTCAAGCTCGAGGACGTGGTTCCGCTCGCCGTCAAGATGGTGGCGCCGCAGACGCCGAAGGGCGTCCGCATCGTCCAGGAGATCAACGGCGAGGTGGTGCGGGCCAATCCCCAGGACCTCTTCCAGGTCATCCTGAACATCGTCCACAACGCCCTGCAGGCGGTGGACCCTCACCGGGGCGAAGTGCGGATCGCCGCGTGCCGAAACGGCGACCGCGTCGAGCTCTCCGTCATCGACAACGGCTGCGGGATCAGCAAGGAGAACCTCTCGCGCATCTTCGACCCGTTCTTCACCACCAAGCCGCCCGGCTCCGGCACGGGCCTTGGACTTTCCATCGTCCAGGAGCTGGTGACCGCCCAGCGCGGGACCGTCCGCGTCGAAAGCGAGCTCGGCCGCGGAACGACCGTGGCCGTCTCGCTGCAAGCGGTGAGCGCATGAACCGCGTCGCGGCCCTGGTCGATTCGGCGCTCCGCAACGCCTGGGTATTCGAGGAGCTGCCCTGGAACCTGCGGGTCGACCCCGAACGCGCCCGCTTTCCCGAAGAGAGCTTCTTCGCGGCCGGCCTGCGCCCGTTCCGGGCCATGAACACCTCCCAGCGTCGCGCTTTCGTCTTTCGCGAGACCTGCTTCCACCTGTCCAACCTGCTCGTCGGCGAGCGCAGCGGCGAGCAGCTGGTCGCCCAGGTGCTGGTGCTGACCGCGCGCGATCAGCCCTGGCACCGCGAGTTCCTCGCCGTGATGGCTCAGGAGGAGGCGAAGCATTTTCTCGCCCTGCAGCGATATCTCTCCGAGAAGGCCGGCGTCCTCTATCCCGCCTGCCGCCAGCTCCGCTCGGCGCTCTCGGCGGTGGAGAATTGCGCCTCGCCGGAAGTGAAGCTGCTCGTCGGTCAGGTCGTCTTCGAGTGGACGGCGGCTTCGCTGGTGGCGACGCTCCTCACCAAATCGCGCGAGCCACTGCTCGCGGCGGTGCTGCGGGTCAACCTCAAGGACGAGGCGCGCCACCTCGCCTACAGCCAGGAGCTTCGGGAACCGCTCGCGCAGGCGCTCGCCGGCCGGGTGCCGCGGGAGATGGAGGATCTGGTCTTCGAAAGCGTCCGCGCCAGCGTCGCCGCGTTGTTCGCGGAGCCCGTCTGGGGCGAGCTCGGCTTGCCCGTGCGGAAGATGCGCCAACACGCCCTGGACCGCCTCGAGCGTCAGGGGGTGTTGCACCGGTACCGGACGTTGGTGCCGGATCAGCTCGAGCGGTGCGGATTTCCCACCGCGCGCCTTCGCCGCCGGTTGGGTCACGGGCTGGTGAAAGGACTGATCGCGGATGCCTGACTCGATCGCAAAAAGGCTCCTCGACCGCGCAGATCGCGAACCCGAGCGCGTCGCCGTCCACATCCTGCGCAGCGCGTCGCGGAAGACCTTCAGGGACGAGCGGGTGACCTTCGCGGAGTGGGCGCGCGGCGCGGGCACCTGTGCTGCCGCCCTGGCCAAGAACGGCCTCGGGCACGGCGACCGGGTCCTGCTCTGCGTTCCCACGGGCCGCGCCTTCCTCGATGGGTTCCTCGGCGCGTCGTCGATCGGCGCCGTGCCCGTTCCTCTTCCTTCGCTGGACGGATTCGCGCGCCCGGCTGCGTTCGTGAACCGGCTTGCCAGCGTCGTGCGCGACGCGGCGCCCTCGGCGGTCTTCGCCGACCGCCGGACGGCGGCCCACCTGCGCGAATCCGGCCTGCTCGCGCCGAAATTGCCGGTGATCGAGCCGCGGACGCTGGAGGACGCCGACCCGCCTGCAACGGGGCATCCCGCCGCAGGCGACGAAACGGCGCTCGTTCAGTACACCTCGGGAAGCACCGGGATGCCGCGCGGCGTGGTAATCACCGCGGGCAACCTGGCGGCCAACGTGGACGCCATGGGCAAGGCCCTGCGCCTGACGCACGAGGACCGGGTGGTGTCCTGGCTGCCGCTCTACCACGACATGGGCCTCATCGGCGGCCTCCTCGCGCCGCTCGCGCATGGCGCCGTCTGCTGGCTGCTCTCGCCGCTCGAGTTCATGCTCCGTCCGGCGAGCTGGATGCAGGCGGTGTCGGACGCGCGCGCCACCCTCACCGTGGCGCCCAACTTCGCGTACGGCCTTCTCGCCCGGAAGGTTTCCGACGAGGATCTGCGGGGGTTCGACCTCTCCAGCCTCCGAGCGGCGATCAATGGAGCCGAGCCGGTCGACCCCGGCACCGCCGAGGCGTTTTGCAAGAGGCTCGCTCCGATGGGCTTCCGCGCATCGAGCTACTTCCCGGTCTACGGACTCGCGGAGTGCACGCTGGCGGCCGCCTTTCCTCCGCTCGGCCGGGGCGTGAAGATCGATCACGTGCTTCGCGACGAGCTGGCGAACGGCTCTGCCGTTCCTGCGCCGGCCGGCCCCGCCACGATTCCCGTGGTCTCCGTCGGCCCCGCGATCGAAGGGCACGAGATCACCATCGTCAGCGTCAGTCAGGATCATACTCCGCTGCCCGAGCGCAAGCTGGGACAGATCTGGATACGCGGACCGAGCATCTCACCGTGGTACTTCGAGCAGCACCACGTGGTCCCCGAGCGCCGGACCTCCCTGCGCACGGGAGACGTAGGGTATCTGGCGGACGGCGAGCTTTACGTCGTCGACCGCCTCAAGGACCTCGTCATCGTCGCGGGCCGTTCGTATTCGCCCTCCGACATCGAGCGAGCCGCCGAGGAGGTGCCGGGCGTTCGCGCCGGGCGGTCAGTGGCCTTCGGTGTCGCCGACCCGGAGCTCGGCACCGAGTCGCTGGTGCTGCTCGCCGAAGTCCAGCCTCGCTCCCCCGCTGACCTGCTCGAGCTTTCGGAGGTCGTGCGGGCCACGGTGGCGGAGCAAATCGGACTGTCCCCGAAGGAAATCTGCCTGCTCAAACCGGGCTCGCTGGCGCGCACCTCGAGCGGCAAGCTGATGCGGCGCGACGCCCGCGACCGCTATCTGTCGGGTCGCCTCAATGGCACGGAAGCCCTGCAGGTGCCGTTCCCCTTTCGGCTCGTTGATGCGGCCCGCGGAGCGCTGGCGCGATTCGTAGCGCGGCGGCGCATGTCGGAAGGCTAGCCGCGGCTATCGGCCGAGGACGCGGGCGGCGTCGCGCGCGAGACGGGACGTTCCCGACCCAACGTGACGGAGGAGCCCTCCGCGCACCGACGGGAACCCGAAGAGGACGGCCGCGAGCAGATCCGCCTGCGAGGGATGCGTGAGCTCGCGTCGGCGCAGCGCCGCGATGCACTCCGCTGCGATCGCCAGCGACACGCGCTCAGCGACAGCTCCTGATCTTCCGCCTCCGCGCAGCCGGCGCGCGAGGGGCGGGGGCAGGCGGTAGCCGAATTCCAGCAGGGCACCCCGCGCCGGGCGCTCGCCGGCGGCGTCCAGGAACGCTTCCAGCAGCCGCTCGCTGACGAACCGTTCCCGCGCCCGGGTCACCACGGGCGAGAATCCCGCCTGCTCCAGCACCTGGAACAGCGGCGCGCCACGCCGCCACGGCGCCTCGTCCACGGCGGGAACGATCTCGATGAGCGGAATCTCCGCCTCGGGAAATGGCAGCAACGCAGCGCAGTCGGCATCGCCGTCGAGCGTGCCGATCGCGCAGGTAAAGGCCCCGGGCACTTTCGCGGTGGAGAAGGCGATGGATCCGCGGTGCTTGATCTCGATTCCAGGCAGGCGACGCTGGTCGAGGATCCGCGCGAGCTTTCGGAGCGCGGGCGTGCGCCGTTCCACGGACAGCGCGACGTGCTTCGGGCGCTGGTACGCGGCGCTGCCGATCGCATGCGCCTTCGCCGCCTGGCGCACGAAGAAGAAGGACATCGCGCGCTCCGACTCCTTCGTTCCCACGCTCCGCCAGAACCCGGACAGCTCCTCGCGCAGACCGTTCTCCAAACGATAGCGAGGCGTGAACGGAAGCCGCGCCAGGCGCAAGCATTCCCGTGCGAGGCGTCGCTCGGGCCCGGGCAACGCATCGAGATCCGGCGGCGGCGACTTCCTCGCCGCGCCCGGAGAGCGCTTGGGCCAGCCAGCTTCCCGCAACCGCGAGAGCAACGCACCCACGGTCCCCTGGACGCTCTCGCCGGCGGCGAGGCGATCGACGAGACCGATGCGCATTGCGCGGCGGGCGCCGATCCGCTCGCCGAGGAGCATTTGCATTCCGTTGCGAAGGCCGAGGAGGAGGGGGAGGCGCTGCGTTCCGCCGAAGAGGGGAATGAACGCGTAGTCGCGCAGCTCCGGCATGTAGAAGTGCGTGTCGTAGCTGTCGCGGGCGATGCGGTAGTCGCAGGTCAGCGCGAGCTCGAGCCCGCAGCCGTAGCAGTTCCCCTCGATGGCCGCGATGGTCGGAACCGGCGCCGCCGCCAGCCGCTCGTAACAGCGCTGCAGCGTCCGGGCGCGCTCCATCGCGGCCCCTTCCGCGTGGGACGAAGCAGCGAGCAAGAGCCCGACTCCGTTCACGAAGCTGCCGGGCTTGGCGCTCCGCAGCACCACCGCCCGCGCTCCCGCGTCGAGTCCGGCCTGGAGCTCGCGCTCCAGCTCCAGCGCGACCGCCGGCGTGAAGACGTTCACGGACGAGCCGCGCGTGTCGAGGGTCAGGTAGAGGATCCCGCCGCGCAGCGAGCCAGTGCAACCAGCAATCATCTTTTGTCTGCGGCGAGAAAGCGGGCGAGCGACTCGACAGTCAGGTCGGCGGGATCTTCGACGCTGGCAATCCACTCCGGCAGGAAGACGGGACGGCCGAGCTGCTTCTCGAGCAGCATGGTCAGCTCGACCACCTTGAGCGAGTCGAGACCGAGATCGGCGAGGATCGACGCCTGGGGGGTAATCCGGCGGCGCAGCTTCTTCGGAACGAGCACCTCGAGGGCGCCGCGCACCTGGGGGAACAGCTCGGGATCCTGCTTGCGGGATCGCGAAACCAGAACGGCACCTCGCTCGGGCGGCCGGCCCATTCCAGTGATAGTCGACGGTGAACGCCGCCGCTGTAAAGGATTGGACGGTCACGTGCGCGCTGCTTCGCGCACGTGGACGCACCCCTGGAAGGGACTAGAGCACCTCTTCGGCGGGAAGCGCCGGCGCCCTCTGTCGGAGAAACGGACGTACGAAGTACGTGTAGCCCACGTACCGCAGCCAGGACTCGACCAGCAGGGAGGAATGAATCGAGGCGGCGTGCTGGCTGTGCAGGTGCGGGAGCTCGGACCAGTGAACGCCGGGCTTGAGGTGGTGGACGGTGTGATAGCCGTTGTTGAAGAGCAACGCGTTCAGCGTCCGCGAGATGAAGTTCCGGGAGTGGTTCCACTGGCTGTCGGCGTCAGTTTCGATGTGCTGCAGGTAGTTCACCACCTGGATGGAGAAGAGCGCGACCTGCTGCGGAATGAAGAAGAAGAGCAGGGTCTTGCGCCAGTCGGCGACGAAGAGCGCCGCCATGCTCCCGAAGAAGACCGCGTACTCGGATGCGGCGGAGTAGAACGCCGCGCGATCGCGCTTCCACAGGTCCTTGAGGAAGGCATTGATGTCCTTCGTCTGCGCCAGGTTCGTCAGGGTCGGATACACCAGCAGGGCAGCCAGGTGGTTCCCCTCGAACCACTTGGGAGAGCGCGAGCTGTCCCCGGGCTTGTTGTTGAGCTTGTGGTGGATCTGGTTGTGCGTCGGCACCCAGGCGACGGCCGGATGGCCGTAGAAGATCGCGATCCAGTAGCTGGTCAGGAGATTCAGGCCCTTGGACTTCCACATCCCGAGATGATTGTGGTTGTGACTGATCACCGCGGTGGTGAAGAACATGAACAGCGTGACCGGGTAGAGGACCGGGTGCACGGCCCCGAGCGTCCAGTTCACGGCCGTGAGCAACGTCGTCAGGGCTAGATAGGCGAGCGTTCTACGGTCCGCGCGGTAGCGTAGCATCCGGGGCTCTCCTGAGGGGGAGGGAGGCAACTTAGAGCACGGGTGTCATTCGGTTGTCACGTAATCCCTCGGGACGCTCTGGCGATTTTGCGGCTGCATCCGCAGTCTGTTCGAAGGCCATCGCACGGAGGCCTCGCATGCAGGTCCCCATCAAGCGCACGATCGAGGGCGTCCCGGGCGGGATGATGATCGTCCCGCTCTTCTTCGGCGCCATCATCCGCACTCTCGCGCCGGGCACCCCCACCTTCTTCGGCTCGTTCACCGGCGCGCTCTTCACCGGCGCGCTGACCATCCTCGCGGTGTTCTACGTCTGCATGGGCGCGACCATCGAGTTCCGTGCGACTCCCTACATCGTGAAGAAAGGCGGAGCGCTCTTCGCCGCGAAGGTGAGCGTGGCGGTGATCGCCGGAATCATCCTCGGACGGATCTGGGGTGAAGCGCCGGTGACCGCGGGCGTGCTCGCCGGTCTCTCGACGCTGGCGGTCGTGGCGGCGATGAACGATACCAACGGGGGCCTCTACATGGCCTTGATGGGGCAGTTCGGGAGCGCGCGCGACGTCGCGGCATACTCGATCATGAGCGTCGAATCCGGTCCGTTCCTCACCATGGTGACCCTCGGCGTGGCCGGCCTCTCGGCCTTTCCCTGGCAAGCGCTGGTGGGCGCCATCCTCCCGCTCGCGATCGGCATGATCCTCGGCAATCTCGATCGGGAGATGCGGGACTTCCTCGCGCGCGCCGTGCCGGTGATGATTCCCTTCTTCGCCTTTGCGCTGGGGGCGAACATCGATCTGACGGTAGTGTGGAAGGCGGGCCTGTTGGGGATCTTCCTCGGCGTGGCAGTGGTGATCGTCACGGGCGCCGCGCTGTTCGTCGTGGACCGGCTGACCGGCGGGAACGGAGTCGCCGGGCTGGCGGCAGCCTCGACCGCGGGCAACGCCGCGGCCGTGCCGGCCATCGTGGCCGCCGCGAACCCGGTGTACAAACCCGCGGCGGCGTCCGCCACGGTGCTGGTGGCGACGAGCGTGGTCGTCACCGCCATCCTGGTGCCGATCGTGACCGCGTGGTGGTATCGGCGGGTCGGCCGCCCCGGGGCTCCAAAGGAGCGTCTGACGCAGGCGCAGGCGGAAACGGCCTCGGTGTGAAGCATGCCGGAGCTGACCATCATCGCCGACGATCTGACCGGCGCGGCGGATTGCGGGATTGCGTTTGCTCTCGCCGGTTTGCCCACCTTCGTGGCTTTCGGAAAAGGACCGCCGCCCGGCGACGCGCAGGTGCTTGCGCTGGATACGGACAGCCGTGCGGCCTCGCCGGAGGAGGCGTCCCGGCGTGTTCATGCAGCCGCGAAGGATGCCTGGGGACGGGGCGCGCGGACGCTGTACAAGAAGATCGATTCCACCTTGCGCGGCCACGTCGGCGAAGAAGTAGCCGCCGCGGTCGCCGCCGGGAAGGAAGCGGGGCGACGACCCGTGGTCATCGCAGCCCCCGCGTTCCCTGCGCTCGGCCGCACGACCAGTGGCGGCAGGGTGTTCGTGGATGGCGTCCTGCTGGAGCGCACCGAAGTCTGGCGCAAGTCGGGGATGACCGGCCCCGCTGACATCGCCAGTCAGCTCCGGGTCTGCGGCCTGCGCGTGGCGGGAGCCGACCTGGAGGCCGTCCGCAGCGAAATGCTTCCGCGCGGAGCGGAGGCCATCATCTGCGACGCCGACCGCGAGGAGGATCTGCGCCACGTAGCCGAAGCGGGCGCCCGTCTCGACGCCGCGGTCGTCTGGGTCGGCTCCGGCGGACTCGCGCGTCACTTGCCGGCCGCGCTTCGCTTGCGCCCGGCCACCACCGCCGCGCGCCGCTTTGCTCCTCGCGAAGGGCCGGTGCTGGCGCTGGTCGGCAGCCGATCCTCGGTGGCGCGAGAGCAGGCGCGCGAGCTCTGCGCGCAGCCTGGGACGGCGTGCATCGAGCTCGCGGCGGATGCGCTGTTCTCCGAGCGCGAGGTGCCGGAGGCTCGCAATGCCCTGGAGGCGGGCCGCGACGTCGTCTTGATCATCGGCGCCGGCGACGAGGTCGACCTCTCCCGTTCGCTTCGCCTGGCGACGGCCCTGGCCAGGTTGGCGGCTCCGCTCGTCGGCCGCGTTGCCGGGGCCATCGCTACCGGCGGCGACATCGCCCGGGCGCTCCTGGCTGCGCTCGGCGCGAGCGGCGTCTGGCTGGCAGGGGAAGTGGAACCCGGTGTCCCGATCGGCATCACCGATACCGAGCCTCCGCTGGCCGTCGTCACCAAGGCGGGAGCATTCGGGAACCCGTCCACGCTGAAGCGCTGCCGGGCAGCGCTCGGCACGAGGAGCACTTGATGGCAACTCCGGTCGTCGGAATCACGATGGGCGATGCCGCCGGGATCGGTCCCGAGATCATCGTCAAAGCCCTGGGCGTGAAAGGGGTCTACGAATGGTGCCGTCCCGTCGTCATCGGCGACGCCAGGCGCCTGCGCAAGGCGGCGCAGATCGTCGGCGCCAGGACCTCCATACACGCGGTGCCGGACCCTGCGAACGCCGGCCGGCGTTTCGGCGAGATCGACTGTATCGACATCGCGCTGGTGCCCGAGGATCTTCCCTTCGGGAAGCTGTCGGCGGCAGCGGGAAACGCGGCTTACCACTTCATCGCCCGCGCGGTGGAGCTGGCGACGGCAGGAAAGATCGCCGCCATCTGCACTGCGCCCCTGAACAAGGAAGCCCTGCATGCGGGAGGGCACGTCTACCCCGGGCATACCGAGCTCCTGGCGAAGCTCTCGAACACGCCGGAAGTCTCGATGATGCTGATGACGCCCAAGATGCGGGTGATCCACGTCACCACGCACATCGGGCTCCTCGACGCGATCGAGAAGATCGAGCCCGGCCTGGTGGAACGCACGATCCGGCGCGGGCACGAAGCGCTGGGGCGCGCCGGAATCACGCGTCCGCGGATCGCGGTGTGCGGGATCAACCCGCACGCGGGCGAGCACGGGCTGTTCGGGCGCGGCGAGGAAGAGAAGAAGATCGGCCCGGCCATCGAATCGCTGCGCCAGCGCGGGATCGCGGTCGAAGGCCCCCTGCCCGCGGATACGCTCTTCTTCCGCGCCGGCCGGGGCGATTTCGACCTGGTAGTCGCGATGTACCACGACCAAGGCCACGGGCCGGTGAAGGTGCTCGGGCTCGAGGCGGGAGTGAACGTCACCGTCGGGCTCCCGTTCGTGCGCACGTCGGTCGATCACGGCACCGCTTTCGACATTGCCGGCACCGGCCAGGCGGACGAACGGAGCATGGTGGAGGCGCTGCGGCAGGCGGTCGCGCTCGCTCCCAAGGCATGAGTCCGGGGTGGTGGAGCCGACCACACCGTCCACTTGAAACGCATCGCGGCAAGAAGCGACGCTCGCGCGATGCGACCGTGCCCGAAGTGCAAGACGGCGACGCTCGCGGCGCTCGCTCCCGACCGGGTCAGCGATCCCGACGTCATACCGCCTTCGCGCTGCGTGACTTGCCGGGGCGTGTGGCTGCCGCACGACGCGATCGAGCAGCACGTCGTGCCGCCCTCGTCGGACAGCGACGGGGTGCCTCCCGGTGCCGACGGATTACCGGGATTCTGCCCGGGGTGCCTCGGTCTGCTCGTGCGCGCGCGCGTCGAAGGGACGCATCCTTTCCATCTCGACCGATGCCCCGCCTGCGCCGGAGTCTGGTTCGACGCCGGTGAGTGGGCGGCGGTGGCCAGCACGGAATGGCTCACGCACCTGGACGATCTGTGGGATCCCGCGTGGCGTCGTCGAGCCCGCGAGCAGCAGGCGACGAAGCGTCACCTGCAGGAGATCGAGCGCGCGCTCGGCGCCGAGACCCTGGCGCGCGTGCGCGCCGCCATCGAGGCGCTGCGCAATCATCCGGAGCGCTCGCTCGGTCTCTCGTATCTGATCGAGCAGCTCCGCGCAGCGCGCTGAGTCTGTCCGGTCCCCGACAGACCGTGCGCCCGCGCGCCTCCATCCCCATCGTTCGGAACAGGACGGAAGGGGGGAACCATGAGGAAGATCGCGGAAATGGCGGCGCTGTCCTGCGCGCTGCTGGCGTGTACGTCGGTGAAGATGGTCCAGCGCGAAGGCTGCTGGGTGAAGCAGACGGAACGGACGCTCGGGGGGACGACCGAAGAGCTCGGCTTCTGCAGCAAGCAGCGGCCGGAGTGGGCCGAGGACCGGCTCGCGCGGCTCGTGCAGGAATGCATGGCCCAGGCGGACTACCGGTGGGAGAACCGCGCGCTCGCGGCGTGGACGCGGAACGAGCCCATCCCGCCGCCCGAGTCGGACGAGCAGATCTCGAAGATCTGCATGAGCCAGGCGGCGTCGGCGCTCGGACTCGAGGTGCAGAACGATGCGCTCAAGTCGCGGCTCTCGGACCTGAGCCAGGATCGGGAGAAGCTCCGCAACGCGAGCGACAAGGACCGCGAGTTCCTCGAGCAGAGCAGCGACAAGATGATCACCGCGCTCGGCGAGGCTGCGAAGAAGCCGACTCCGTCGGCGGTCGCGACGGCGACGAGCACCGGGACGGCGAAGACGGAAAGCGATCAGCGCAGCGCGAGCCAGCCGGCGGCTCCACCGCCGCCGACCACGGTGGTGCTGGCTGCGCCACCGCCGACGACGACGGTGGTCAATGCGGCGCCGGCGAGCCCGAAGCCACTGGCCGCGCCTTGTCCGGCGAAGCCCAAGGCGGGCAAGGCGGCGGAGAAGGTCCCTCCGGCATGCGACAAGGCGGCTCCGGAATCCGGTGCGGTCGACAAGACGGCGTCCCGCGACCACAAGAACTGAGCCGGGCCGTACTGTCCGTCTAGTTGACGATGATGGACGGACAGTACACGTCCGCGACCAGCTCGTCATCGGTGACGCCGATGACGCGGTAATGGTGCACTCCGCGACCCAGCCTGCTCACCTTGAGCGTTGTTCCCGCGTCGTCTGGAATCGGCATCGGGATGGTCAACTGCGGGGGCTTCTTGGGCGAATCATCCTTCTTCGCATCCAGCCGCGTCACCGGCAGGGAGAACTCGTACCCATCGACCGGCTTGTCGAAAACGACCCAGACCTTGGGCACCGGGGCATGGGGGTGAAGCGCAAACTTCACCTGGTCGCCTTCCCTGACGTGCACGGTGCTGGGCACATATGTGAAATCGTAAGGCCCTTCGGGGACACCTGGCCCTTGGGCGGACTGGATGACGATCCAAACCGGCGCGCTTTTCATGGGACCCCCTTGACGAGTCGTTGATACCGGTCGTCGCGCCGCAACGAATCGAGGGGCGGCGCGTTCTCGATCTCCTCCTTCGAGTAACCTCTTGCAAGCGCATCGCGCACGGACTGCAGGGCCCTTTCGCGCATTCCGTTCTCCTCGAAGACGAGCGCCGACCGGAACAACACCAGTCCTTCCTCGCGTCCGTCCCGCAGTGCCTCCTCGATCTCTGCGAGCGCCTCTTTCTTCTCACCCGCGAAGACCTCGTACATTGCGAGCCGCGAACGGAGCTCGGCGTCGCGCGAGTTGACGCCCAGTTGCCTGCGAGCGTGTGCCGCGGCCTCGCGATAGCCGCGAGCCGCGTCGGCGGCCTTGCCAGGCACGTAGCGCAGCGCGTCCGCATAGTTTCCCCAGACGCGGTCATCCGCGGGATCGAGCTCCACCGCCTTGAGGAACATCTCCGCGGCGTCGCCGTATCGCTTCTGGAAATAATACGTCATTCCCAGATTGGAATACGCAGGAGCGGTGCGGTTCAGCGCAAGCGATCGCTCGAGGAGGGCCGCGGCATCGGAGTAGTGCCCAAGCCGCAAGTGCATGGCGGCAAGGTTGGCGTAGCCGTTGTAGTTGTCCGGCGTCAGCTCGATGACGTGTCGAAGGGGCGGAATGGCGTCCGCGATGCGGCCATGGCGGTTGTAGAAGAGTCCCAGGTCCTTGTATGCCGCCCAGTAATCCGGCCGGACCTCGATCGCGCGCTTGAACGTCGCCTCGGCATCCTGCACGCGGCCGGCGTCGTCGTAGGCTCGCGCAAGCTCGCGGGTTGCATCCGGACTGCGCGGCTCCAGGTCGAGCGCGCGCTGGAAACTGGCGATCGCCTGAGGGCGTTCGCCGGCGACGCGGTGAAGCAGACCCATGGTCACGTGCGCCACCGCCAGGCGATCGTCGAGCTCCACCGCGCGGCTGGCGCTGAAGCGCGCGGTTGGAATGAGGGTGGAATCCTTCAAGCGCTCGAACTTGCGCAGGAGCGCCTCGGCGCGACCTGCCCAGGCTGCCGCGTAGCGTTCGTCGCGCGCCAATGCCTTGTCGAACAGTGCGAGGGCCGCTTCTACGCTGTCCATCCGATCGAAGCGCTGCAGGTACCCCCTTCCCTGAAGATAGAATTCAAAGGCGCCGGGAACCGGGTCGCCACCTGGGCCGATCGCGCGGTTCGCCTCCGGCCGCAGCTCCAGCTCCAGCATCTCCGAAGCGCGCCGGAGGAGGATTGTCGCGAGGGCTCCGGCCTCCTTCCGTTCGACGTCGGCGTCACGCGCCGACAGAACCAGCTGCGTGCCCGTGTCCACCAGCTCCGACGTCACCGTCAGCCGCTCGCCCGACCAGCGCAGCGTGCCGGTGAGCGCGAGAGTGGCGCCAAAGACCCGCCGCGCTTCGCGCGCAGTCGAGATCCCTTCTCTTACGACCTCATTCCCGGAAACTACGCGTAGGGTTCCCTGGAACTGCTCCAGCTGGCGGAGTTTGTTGTTCAGCACCTCTGCCATTCCTGCTGCGAAGGCTTCGCCGTCCGGTCCGCCGCCGACGGATCGGAAGGGGAGCACCGCAAGCTGCTTCAGCGGCCGCTCCGCCGCGGCACTTCCGCGCAGGCGCGCGACCGAGTCGCGCAGCGCGGGAGAGGTGGAAAGCGCGAGCGTGATCCCGATCGCGAGCAGGAGCAAGCCGACGTCCAGCAACAGACGCCGGCGGCGACGAGGCACTGCGGCCACCAGCGCCCCTTCCAGCTCGGCACCGGACGCGTATCGCGCCGCGGGATCCTTCGCGAGGCAACGCCGGACGATCCTTTCGATCGACCTGGGAACTGCCGGCGGGAGCGGCGCGGGCTCCTCGTTGAGGACGGCGAACGCGGTCTCAATCCGCGAGGCGCGCGAGAACGCGCGCTGGCCCGAGAGCATCTCGTAGAGAATGGCGCCAAATGCGAACACGTCCGCGCGGGGGTCCGCTTCGCGCCCGCGCACCTGCTCGGGCGCCATGTATCCGATGGTGCCGATGACGGCTCCGGTCTCGGTGATTCCCTGCTTCGGCTCGGGACGGACGGCGAGCTTGGCGATGCCGAAGTCGAGAATCTTCAACACGCCCTGCCCCGTGATGAAGAGGTTCTCCGGCTTCAGGTCGCGGTGGATCACCCCCTTGGCGTGAGCGGCCGCGAGTCCGTGCGCGAGCTGGCGGGCGTGGTCGAGCGCGACCTCGGCGGGAAGAGGTCCGCTGCCGAGCGCGTCCCGCAGGGTGCGGCCGTCGAGCAGCTCGGAGATGATGTACGGGGCCCCGTCGTGCGTGCCGATGTCATGGACCGCGACGACGTTGGGATGATCCAGGGCTCCGGCGGCGCGCGCCTCCTGCTCGAAGCGGAGCACGTCGCGGGCGTCGTGGTCGCCCGGCGGCAGCACCTTGAGCGCGACGTCCCGATCGAGCTTCAGGTCGTGCGCCACGAAGACGCGGCCCATTCCGCCGCGACCCAACTCGCGCTCGACCCGGTACCGATCGCCGAGCAGCTGCATCGTTGCTCCCGCCGGCAGGCTGCTCCGGCGGAAGGCGTGCGTCAATGGGCTCGTCCAAAGTCGGAAGGCGCGGACCAGGTCTCCTTCCGCGCCCCCCAGGCCCCCCTTGAGCTCCGCGGACACGGCGCCGCCGGATGTCCGCGAGGAGAACGGCGCGAGCGGCTCAGGAGACAGGCTTCGCGGTTTCCGCGACCGCGGGTCCGTTCCCGTCGATGGGCGTCGCCTTGTCGGGCGGTGCGATCAAAAGCGAAACCGTATACGCGGCCGCGACCATCCAGGCAGCGATCAACATGACCGGGAACCCCCACTCGCGCAGCTTCTGCATTTTCGTACCCTCCTTGCGCGCTTCCTGGAGCACCGAACGTGCCAATGCGGGTTGGGCGCTGGACGGCCGGAGGGCCATTTGCGCCGGCGAAACACGGTGGCGCCACAGAGGCGCCACGCCGGCCTACCCGATCAATTCCTGAAGGTGCACGGCGACGCACCGGCCGAGCACGTCGAGATCGTACCCGCCTTCCAGCAGCGAGACGATCCGCCCGCCGGCGCAAGCCTCGGCGACACGCCTGAGATGGGCGGTGACCCAGGAGTAGTCCGGCTCGACGAAGCGCAAGAACGCCATACCGTCGTCGCGATGCGCGTCGAAGCCGGCCGAGACGAACAGCATCTGCGGCTGGAAGCTTTCCAGCGCAGGAAGCCACTCCTGCTCGACGGCGGCGCGAAACTCGCGGCTGCCGGCGCCCGCCGGCAACGGCACGTTGACCATCCGCTCCGAGCGGCCCTCGAGTCCGCTCCCTGGATAGAACGGGTGCTCGAAGGTCGAGACCATGAGCACGCGCGGATCGTCGCGGAACATGTCCTCGGTGCCGTTGCCGTGATGGACGTCGAAGTCGGCGATGGCGACGCGGGAGAGACCGTGCGATTCCAGCGCGTGCGCCGCGCCGACGGCCACGTTGTTGAAGAAGCAGAACCCCATCGCACGGGCGCGCTCCGCGTGGTGACCCGGAGGGCGCACCGCACAGAAGGCGGCTTCCGCTGCGCCGGAGATCACCAGGTCCGTGGCCAGGACGGCGGCTCCCGCGGCGCGCAGCGCAGCTCGCAGCGTGTGCGGATTCATTGCGGTGTCGGGATCGATCTGCACCATTCCCGCGAACGGAGCGATCTGCTCGAGCGAATCCAGATAGGCGCGGTCGTGCACGCGCAGGAGCTGCTCGCGCGTCGCGAGCGGCGCCTCGTGGCGCGAGATGACGTAATCCAGACGTGACGTAATCAGTTTGTCCTCGATCGCCGCGAGACGCTCCGGCCGCTCGGGGTGTCCCTCGCCCATCTCGTGCAGGAGACAGTCGGAATGCGTGACGAACGCGAGGGCCACCGCGAAGACGATATCGCGACGCGCGGATCAGGTGTGAGAGCAGGCGAAAAACGCTCCGCGCGGAGCACTTGCACGCGTTGAAACCCCCTATCCATGTGCCCGTACTCTCTCGACAACCAACCGAGCGATCGCACGGGCGCACGGTGCGCCGGGTCTCGCTCCAGGAGAGCATGGAAATGAAGAAACTGATCACGATTGCAGCAGCCCTCGTTCTTTGTCTGTCCGTCTCGGCGCGTGCGGAGAGCTCGCGTCGCTCGACGTCCGTCTCCGGCAGCCACGCCGACAAGTTGCTCCTCGGCATCGATGGTTCGTTTGGTCTTCCCATCGGCAACTACGCTGACGTGAACGGCGTTGGCGGCGGCGTGCTGCTGACCGCGGAGTACCCGATCATCGAGCAACTGGCCGCCACGGCCCGCATCGGGTTCAACTACCAGCTCGACAAGAGCCCGGTTGCTGGCACGGACGTGCACGTGCACTCGGTCCCCGTCCTGCTCGGGGCGAAGTACTACCTGATGCCGGATCACCAGGGCATCTTCGGGGCCGCCGAGATTGGCATGTTCGACCTGATGTCGAGCGTCTCCAGCGGCGGCACGTCCGGCAGCTCGAACGACGTCAAGTTCGGCGGCGGCATCGGCCTCGGCTGGCAGATGAAGCAGTGGAACGCGCGCGTGAACCTGCACTCGCACGACTTCGGCAACTTCGGCGACCTGATGATGGTCTCCGCTGGTGTCGGGTACCAGTTCGCGGGCCTGTTCTAAATGCATTGCCCGCGCAGGGGCACGCCGCGGTGGCGTGCCCCTGCTAGGGTTCCCGGTCGATCCGATCGAGCAGCACCTCGCGGACCTCGTGCGGCACGTCCGCGAACAGCGTGAACCCGGTGGCGTTCTCCACGTCCCGGGCGCTCACGCGGAAGGAACGCCAGTCGGCTGACCTCGAGACTGTCGCGTCGTTCGGAACCAGCACGGAGATCACGCGCGTCTGCTCGCTCACCTCGGCGATGCCCTGCCCCGGTCTGTCCAGCACCACCGCCACCTTGAACGTCGCCGATGGAACGGCGACGGCGCCGGCGCCGATGGTCCTCTGCGGCTGGCCGAACAGCCCGCCGGCCACGACGGCGATCTCCTTTCCCGACTCCGCGAGCTGACGCAGGTACGCTTCGAGGCGCGCCCAGGGCCCTCCGTTCGCGGCGTCGGCCTGTGGGACGACGTTCGTCAGATAGAACGTGCTGCGGTTGTCGGACACCGTGGCCGTCCGGTCTTCCGACGGACAGACATGGCCGCGGTCCCACCCGCTTCCTGCATAGTCCCAGAGCTGCGCCTGCGGAATCTCTTCCGGAAACGTATCGTCCGTTCGGAAGTCGTTCTGCCGCGCGACCGATCCGAGCCACTGCGCGTTCAGCTCCCAGCTCACCCAGTTCGGGACCCTGCGTGAGCCGTCGTAGGAGACGACGTACTGCGGCTTGACCGAGAGATAAGCGGTTACGCTCTCCACGCTGCTGGACGCGGCGCCGGGAAGGCCGAGCGCGGTATGGGCGCTGACGGAGGCACCCACCGCGTTGAGGACGGTGATTGCGACGGGAGCCGAGGCGCCCGAGTTGCCCTCCCCGTCGTAGGCAATGGCCGTAAGCGTGTGCGCGCCGTTATCGGCGGCGAAGGAGCTCCAGGTCACGCTCCAGGGCGGCTGCCGGGCCGTGGCGAAGGCCCGGCCGTCGACCGCGAAATCGACGGAGACGACTCCGACGTCGTCGTCCGCGTCCGCGCTCAGCGCGATGGTGCCGCCGATGCGTCCGCCGGGCGCCACGCCGTGCAAGGCGGCCGTCGGTGACGCGGCGCCGCGGTGGGGTCCGCCGCAAGCATCGTTCCGGCATCCCGGATCGCAGCGGAGACTTGGAAGACCGGCAGCGAAGGCGGCGATGGCCAGGATGGGGCGCACGAGATCGGCAGATATCAGCGCGTCCCGCTCGCCGGCATCGGCCGCGTGACCGAATCAGGGCGACGAAATACGGTCTTGGAGGTGCCGTTGAAACCGGATCGCGCCCAGGATCACCACTGCGACGGAGGCCCCCATGCCGCGCTGCGCTCTCGCTCTCGCTGTCGTCTCGCTCTCTTCCACCGCCGCTCTCGCCCGCGCGGAGGAACGCAATGTCCCCGATTTCAACGCCGTCAACGTGGCTTCGGGAATCCGGGCGACCGTCGAGATCGGTCCGCGCAGGCCGGTCCGCGTCGAGGCCAAGGACGACGTCCTCGACCTGGTGGAGACGCGCGTGGAGGACGGGGCGCTGCACATCGGATTCAAGCCGCACTCCCGCTGGAAGGGTGAGAGCCGGGTGACCGTGACCATCCAGACGCCGGACCTCCGCGCCATCGGCGCCAGCGGCGGCGCGATCGTCCGCGCCACCTTCACCCGTGCCGACGAGAGCGCGATCGAGGTCAGCGGCGGAAGCGAGATCCGCGCGCGCGGAATCGACACAGCCCGTCTGTCGGTGCACGGATCCGGCGGCGCGCAGCTGGACGTCCAGGGCCGCGCGGACAGCCTGGATTTGCAGATATCCGGCGGCACGCGTCTGCATGGACGGGATCTCTCCGTGAAGGACGTCGACCTGCAGGCCAGCGGCGGTTCGGAGGGCGACCTGCGGGCGAACGGCCGCATCCGCGGGAGCCTCTCCGGCGGATCGGAGCTGCACGTGCGTGGCGGAGCGAAGGCAAGGGTCGCGACGTCGGGGGGCTCGTCGGTCGAGATCGAGGATTGACGGAGGCGGTCGAAATCGCGCAATGCGTGATGATTTGATTTGATATCGTTCGCGGCATTCGCTGATAAGTATTGAACAGGACAGCCGCGCGGAACAGTCGAGCCGTGGTCGATCGTAGTCCTGTGGCCGGCAATGGGGGGCCGACGTCCGACTAGCGTGTTCGGCATGCGCGCCGCTTTCTTCGCGCTCCTGCTTGCAGGATGCGGCGAGGTTCATTTCGTCGACCCGAATCCGCCACGACTGTTCACGACGTCGGCGACGTACACATCCGCGGCCATCGAAGAACCCGTGGTCTGGATCGCCATTCTCGATCTCTTCTTCGAGGACACTACCGGCTGCGATTGGGCCAGGCAGGCGACGCTGCTGGCGGTGCGGCAAGGATTCGCTTCCTCCGGAACGCGCCAGCTCGAGCTGGCGGGGCAGGATCTCTCACCCGATTGCCGGGAGCGGGGGCGGGTGCCTCTCGATCTCGATCGGGTGCGGGCGGGATTCGATTCGGCGTTGACCACTTTTCCCGGCGCGCACGTCCGTCCGGTGATCGTCTACGTCGATGACGTCGACCTGCCGACTTCCGCAGAGACGTTGGCCGCGCTGCACGCGGCGCGGTCGCTGTCCGATCCACCCGCCCTGATCTGGACGATTTCGCATCCGCCGGTGGCGGGCCAGCTCGCCGCCGACCGCGCAGTGGCCTGGAGTTACGCGGGCGACGCCGACCTGGTGAAGCGGGTCGGCACGGCGGTGAGGACGGATCTGCCGCTGCAGACCACCGCGGCGCTCAGCAGCGGGCCGGTCCCGCTCTTGACTGCTTCCCAGCTGGAGAGCACGCGGGAGTTCAAGCTGTGCAAGAACCCTGACCCAGCAGCTTCCAATTATCCGCCGGTGGGACCGGCGCACGTCCTCGATCGCGCCCATCCTCCCACGATCACGTTTACCGTTCCGCAGCTGGTCGCAACGCCGAAGTCGCTCTTCGAGACTTCCACCTTTGACATGACCGTCGAGGGCTGCACGGCGAACTGCGATCGCTACTATGTCGACGAACCGGGCGCGGATCCCGCCCGGTGGGACGAAGCCCGGCGCTGCCTGGTGAGGAACGGATGAAAGCCTTTCTCCTTGCAGCGCTGATCGCGCCTGCGGCATTCGCGCAGCAGATCCGCATCGAGCCGCGGCTGTTCGTCAAGGACCACCACTACTTCCTTTCCGGCGGCCTGACCTGGCTCGAGCGCGGCGATTACTACAACAGCCCGGGCGCGGTCTTCTCGGGCGCCTACTATCTGCGGGAGAGCGACGCCATCGAGATTCGCGCCGCCCTGTTCGCCTCCTGGCTCGGGTCTTCGGGGTCGCAAGTCGTGAACAGTACCGGGCTCGTCCCTGACGCCCACAAGCCGGTGTCGCTGGTCGCAGCGGGCTGGCGGCACTCGTTCACCTACGGAAAGGTCGCCCTGGGCGGCTCCGTCGTGCACTTCGACGTGCAGGGCGGCGGCGATCTGGGAACGCTTCTCACCGACCGGGCCCTCACCCCGGCCGCTTGCGGGTTCGTCGGATTGGTCGCGCGCCTGCGCGACCGCCTCTACGGCCAGCTCGATCTGACCGTGGTCGGCTCGCTCGAGCATCGCAGCTCGTCGGTGTTCGCGGTTGGATTCTTGCCGGTACTCACGGTCGGAGGTTGGCTGTGATCGCGGTCCTCCTCCTTCTCACCCCATTTCTCGACGCCTTCTGGGAACGGGACCTCGGCGCGCTCCACCGCGAGCTGCAGGAGAACCGGACCGGCGAGCAGCGCGAGCTCTTCGCGGACCTCCTGCGGCTCGTCAGCTGCGATCCGCTGGACAAGCTCGCCGAGCCGGACCCGCTCCGCGCGATGGTGCGCGTGGAAGAGGCGCGCCGCGGAGCGCCCGACACGATCTGGTCGGACGTGCTCCGTGACGACTTCTTCCGGCGGACGGTCTGGAATCCGGACGCACGGAACGCGCTGCTCTGGCCCGACGAGGAAGAGCGCTGGCCCGGCGAAGTGCTGCGCGTCGGTCCCGTGCCATCGAACTGCAGGAAGGCCGCCAAGGGCGCAGGGCCCTTGCCCCTGCTCACTCCGGAGCTGGTCAAGGCGCTGCCTCCCGAGCCCGCCGCGCGGGCTGCCTACGAGCGCGCAATCCTGCTCTGGCGCAAGGGGTCGACGGAGGGTGCCGCCGCCGTCGAGGTCCAGCGGCTGCACCCGAGCTTGCGGCGCGCGACGCAATTCCTGCGCCTGGAAGCGAAGCTCGATCCACCGGAGGGCTGGCTCCCGCTCGTTGCGGAGTGGCCGCAATTGGCGGTGGTGACGCGGGCATCGGCGGAGCTCTTGCGACAGCGTCGATACGAGGAAGTCGTCGACCTCACCGCATCCATCGAGCTCCCGGCGGACGCCACCCGCGCGGAGATGGTCCGCGCAATCCTCTGGGCGCGGGCCGTCGCGCTGCAAAGCGTGGGGCGCGACAAGGAGATGCTGGAGGTGCTCGCCCGCGCCCGATCGCTGCCCGGCAAGGGCAAGGGGCAGGAGGCGATCCGCGCGCTGGCGATGTCCGCCCTCGCCCGTCAGCCGGCGGATCCGGCGCGGCTCGAGCCCTTCATCGGCGTCGCCGGGCGGGACGCCGCCTGGACGGAGCTGGCCCAACGAGCGCTCGCCGCCGGAAACCTCCAGACCGCGCGCGATGCGGCGCTCCAGCTGCAAACGGCAAGCGACCCGCGCTGGCGCGCGCAAGGATTGGCGCTCGCCGGCGAGATCGGCTGGGCCTCCGGAGAGGTGAAGGAAACGCAGGCGGCGCTCGAGCGGCTCTTCACGCAGCGGCTGCGGGTCGCCGAGCGCGAGTCGCGCGACTCGGCCGCGCTGCAGCTGGCGCACGCGATCGTGCTGAGGGAAGCCGAGGGCGGTACCCACCGCGACGCGCTGAAGTCGCAGCTCGCCTGGCTGCGCGAGCGGCTGCCCACGAGGGATGCGGCGCAGATCGAAGCGCTCGTCACCTCGCTGCAGCCGGCGCCGGACGAGGGCGAGCAAAGGCTCGCGCTCGGCCGGATCGACGTCGTGCGCACACCCGAGCCTCCGCCGGAGCCCGCCGTGCTCCTCGATCTCCCGGAGCCGGCCTCGCTGCTTGCCATTCCCGGTCCCGATGGAGCTCTCCACGACTGGTTCGAAGCCCGAGGTCCACCATGATCGCGCTCGCATTTCTCTTCGCGCAGGCGGTGGCGCCATCGCAGGAACCGCAGGGCGAATTGCCCGCGGCGGCGGCGATCCATGCGCGCAAGAAGGCAGAAGCGGCCCACCCGAACCGCGTCGAGGGGACGATGGTCACTCCCGGCCACGACGTGAGGGCCGACGACATCGTCGACGAGATGCTCGACGAGTTCTCCGTCGACATCGCGCGTCTGGGAGCGGCGAAGATCAGTCCGGTACTGCTCGATCGCGTGCGCGTCTCCGCCAACATGAACCCGGAATATGCGCACATCTTCGAGGCCCGGCTGGCCGCGGCCGTGTTCAAGGCCGCGAACCTGGCGCTGGTGCGCTGCGCGGAATGCGATGCGACGCGCAGCCGCGTGGAGGGGGGCGAATGGGTGGTGAGCCGCGGCGTCACCACGCGCGAGCAGGCGCGCGACGTCGCGAAGAAGTATGGCGCGCGCACGTTCCTCGACGTCGCCCTGACCATGCGCGAGGAGCCCGCGTCCCTTTCCATGGACGTGGAGGTGGTGCGCGCCGAGGACTCGTCGATTGCGTTCGCCGAGGGATACCGCATGGATGCGGATCGGGCGATGCTCTACCGGGGCGCCGACCGCGCGCAAACGCGCGAGGAACGGCTGAAGGAGCTGGAGGACAAGCTCAACCAGCGACCGCGCTACACGGCTGCCATCGAGCTCGGAATGATGATGGTCGACGCGAAGAGCGGCGCATTCTGGGGCGGCATCGGCCGGTACCGCCTGACGGAGCGATTCGGCGGCGACAAGGAATGGGAAGCCGGCCTGACGGCGGCGGGTTTCTTCAGTCCCAACCACCTCGGAGCGGGCATCCTCGGGATGATGTTCCAGGGCCGTGCCGGGCGGGGCAACGTGTATCTGTCCGAGTTCTGGTTTGGCGTCGACGGGGGCGTCTTCGTGACCGGCAACGGGGCGAATACCGCCCTGCTCGGCGCAACCATGCGCTGGCAGGTCGGGACGCGGATCGGGCTGCACGGGGCGCTCCGCTACATGGTGCCGTTCACGGTCGGCAGTGCGGCCGAGCAGTACGGCGGCTTCAGCCCCGAAGTGGGATTGGGGTTCCTATGGAACTGAGACTCGCCGCGTCCGCCTGTCTTCTGCTCGGCTGCGCTTCGGAGCCGATGAAGCGGCTCGTGATTCCGGAGGAGATGCGGCGGCCGCTCGCCACCGGGCAATCCGTCGGCGAAGCGTCTGCCGGCAATGCCCAGGGATCGAAGATCACCGGCGTGGATCGCTATGCCGTCGGCTCCGACGACCCGGCGAAGGTCGCCCCGCGGCCTGCGGCGGCAGCGCCCACCACCGTCGCCGGCGCCGCCACACCGAAGCCCGTGCCGCCGCCGCAGAAGCTCGTTTCCCCTGCCGTGCCGACCCAGTCCTCCCAGCGCTACATGCTGCGGCTGGTGGACCGTGGCCGCGTCTGGGAAGTCGAGCTGCCCGAGAGCACCGGTGGCTACGAGGTCCGCATTCCGCTCGGCCAGGGAATCGAGACGCCGACCGCTGCGGACCAGGAGATGCTCGCGGGCAAGACGCCGCCCGAGGGCCGATCGAGGAGCTATCTGGCGACTCTCGCCAAGCTCTCCGAGATGTATTCCGCCCACCGCTACGAGCTGGCGCTGATCGAGGTGGTCGATCTCGAGCAGCAATACCCGAAGGACGCGCGCCTGTTGGCGATGAAGGGATCGCTCTACCAGAAACTGGGGAAGGCGGCCCTCGCGCGCGAGGCCTGGAAGAAGTCGCTGGAGATCGATCCGTCCGACACCACGGTTGCCGAAGCGCTCCGCGCGCTGAAGGAGGAGTGATGCACGTCGCGGTCGGAATGTTGGGGTTTGCCGCGGTGCTCGCCGCCACGGTCCTTCTGGAGCAGCGGGAGGCGGCCTTCTCGGGACTGATCTACCGTCCCGCGCTCCTCCTGCTCTGCGTCGGTCCGCTGTTCATCTCGCTCATCTCGCACAAGCTGGAGGAGATGGCGGTCTGCACGCGCACGATCTGGAAGGCGATGCGCTTTTCCGCGGTCCGCTCCCGGGCCATCCTCCACGACGAGCTCTCGCGGTTCGCGGCGGGAGTGCGGCGTGGCCGGCCGGCGGAGGCGCTGGCCATCGCCGAGGGCGCACAGCACGAGCTCTTGCGTCAGCTCGCGCCGCTCGTCGTCAAGCAATACTCGCCCGACGACATCGAGCGCACCGCGGCGACGGCCAGCACGGTACTTGCTTCGGTGATGAAGCGGAGCGAGGACGTGCTGACTTCCCTGGCCCGCGTCTCCCCTGCGGTCGGCCTCGTCGGTACCACCCTGGGGCTGATCACGCTGCTCAAGGATCTGCGCAACTTCGACCATCTCGGTCCTTCGATGGCTCTCGCCCTGCTCTGCACCTTGTACGGGTTGGTGCTGGCGAATGGCGTGTATCAGCCTCTCGCGCGGCTCGTGCACGTGCACGCGGTGGTCACGCTGGAGGAGGCACGGCTGCTGTCGCGCGCGCTGATTCTCGTCGGAGAAGGAAAGCCATTGGCTGACGTGCGGGCCCTGTTCGGCGACGACGGCTCCGGCAGCGCCCCGCGCGTCGAAGTGGCCCTCGGGTAGCGCATGGCAATCGATACCCGCGAGCTGCAGGAAGAGAGCGCGCAGGACGAGCTGTGGCTGATCAGCTACGCCGACATGCTCACCCTCCTGGTCGGATTCTTCGTCCTCATCATTGCCTCCGTTCCGATGAAGCGGGCGCAGTTCGAGCGGATTGCCGCGGCGCTCACCGGAACCCACCAGGCGCCGCTCGAGGACCTGCGCGACAAGGTCGATGCGCTCATTGCCCGGACCCCGGAGCTGAAAGACAAGGTGCGAACCCGCGACGACGCGGAAGGCCTCGGGATCGAGTTCCGCGACGCGCTGTTCTTCGACTCCGGCAGCGCCAGGCTGCGCGAAGAGGCGCAGCCGGCGATCGGCGAGATTGCGCGTCTCTTGCGCGAGCTGCCCGGACGGCCAGTCACCATCGAGGGCCACACCGACGACGTGCCGATCAACACCTCGTCGTTCCATTCGAACTGGGAGCTGTCGTCGCAGCGCGCGATCAACGTGCTGCAGGCGCTGCAAACGAGCGGAGTCGCGCGCGACCGGATGAGCGCGCGCGCTTACGCCGACACGCGGCCGCTCTCCCCGGCGGCCGAGCAGGACGTGGAGCAGCGCAGGGCTTCGAACCGGCGTGTCCTCATCCGGGTGGAGTAGATCATGTTCCTCCTGATTGCAGCGGCGATCGCGGCTGCGCCCCTTGCGGGCGCGACACTGCAGCACGAGGCCGAAGAGCGCGCCCGCGCGGACGCCACCGACCTGCTCCGGACGCTCTGTCCGGAGCAATGCGTGGTGCTGTCCGTCGCCGCGCGCGTCGACGAAGAGGACGCGGGCGGTGAGCGCACTCCCGGATTCGACACCCCGGGCGCGCGGACGGTCCCGGTTCTGCGCTCGGTGAGCGCGAACATCCTCGTCGACCAGCGGCTCCCCTCCGCCTTCCGGTCGCGCGTGCGCGCGCTGATCGGGCAGAAGCTGTCGGCCGCGGGGGTGCCGGCGACGGTGCAGGTCTCGCAGGTGAGCTTCCCGCCGCGGAACCCGCCACCCTACGTGGACCCGCAGCCGCAGACCCCGCCGGAGAAGGCGTCCGAGCCGGAGCAGAAGCCAGAGCTCGCCGCGGCGGCGCCGACATCCTCGCGCATTCTCGACAAGTTGATCGACTCGGCGCCCGTCCTCGCCATCGCGATCTTGCTCGGCGGCGTGCTGCTGGTGCTGGGTGGCCTCTTCTACTTCGCCGCGCGCAGGCCGCCGGAGCCGGCGTATGCGGATCTGCCCCTCCTCGAGGGGGCGCCGGAATCCTCGCCCGAGGCGCAACGCGACGACGCATTCCCCGCCATGCGGGCGCGGAAGCTGGAGAAGCAGCTCGTCGACGATCGAGCGCTCCGCAACGCCGTGGTCCGGGAAGCGTTGGGCAAGGGAGAGCACGCCCTGGTCGCGCGCTGGGTCCGCGAGCTGGGCGAGTTCCTGCTCGAGGACCTCCGCGGCGACGGCGCCCTCGCGCCGGCGCTGAAGGCGCTCGCATCCGAGGTCGCAAAGCCGCTGGATCCCGCCCTGCGCGCCACCACCTTGCAGGCGCTGGAAGGACGCACGCTCGCCACGCGGCTTTCGCGAGCCGGCGAAGCGGACGCGTTCGCGTTCCTCGAGGGCGTGCGCCCCGAGGCATTCCTGGCGGCCTGGCGAGGATTGTCGCCCGGCGCGCAGGAGGTCGCGCTCAGGCTCGCGCCGGCGCACCTGCGGGCCGCTGCGCTGCGGGAGCTTCCCGCCGCGCAGCGGCAGGAGATCGCGCTCACCTGGGCACGAAAGCCGGAGGTCAGCGCCGGGTACGCGCTCGCGGCGGCCGACGAGCTGCGTGCACGGATCGCCGACCTGCACGCCGGACCGAGCGCCGCGGATCGCGCTCTCGCGGACATGCTGGATTCGCTCTCGCGCGAGGAGCAGGACGCCTTGTTGGAGAAGCTGCGCCGGGAAGGCGACAGCCGCGCGTTGCCGGGCCTGATGACCGAGTCCTCCCTGGCTTCGGCGCCGCTCGATCTGCTCTCCACGGCGGCGCTGGCCATCGGGCCGGCGAACCTCGTCGCCTATCTCGCCGGCGCAGACGAGACCGTGCGGACACATGTGCTCAAGGCCTGCCCGCAGCGGTTGCGCGCGGAAGTGGAGGAGGAGCTGTCGATGCGCAATGGCGTCTCGCGAGAGGCGTTCCTCGGCGCCCGCCGCGACATCCTGCGCAAGCTCCGCGAAGAAGCGGACCGCATCGGGCTGCAGCCCGCCGACGTGCGCTCATGGCGTCCGCGCGTGGTGGCCGCGCCATGAACCGCTGCCTCCTGGCAGCGCTGGTTCTGGCGTGCACCTGCGCGTGCATGTACCAGATCGATCTTCCTTTGGTCCCGGACGGCGGGGGCGGGGGTGGAGGCGGTGAAGGCGGTGGAGGCGGTGGCGGTGGTGGTGGCGGAGGCGGCGGTGGAGGCGGTGGCGGAGGAGGAGGCGGTATCGACGCTGGTCCGGGACCCATTCCGGGAACGGGGAAGGACGGCGACACCGGCACCGCGGTCCTGGTGATGCTCCGCATCGACCAGGGCACCGCGAATCTCGCTACGCCCCTGCAGGTCCTCTTGAAACAGATTACGACCTCGCTGACGCAGCAGGGACTGCTCGTGACCTCGGTTGCGGTTTCCGAACTGTACGCCGAGGAGACGGTCTGGGCTTTGAGGGATGTCCCGAACAATCCGGTTCCCGATACGCTCGCCGTAGTGTTGCGCGACGTGTCCGCTTCGCGGGCCGGTACCCTGCCGACGACCTGCCCGACGGATGCGCTGCTGAATGAGGGCGCCGCGCTCTGGGCGTGGACCTACGCAGGCAGAGTGCGGCCTTTCACGCCGGGGCCTGGGGCGCTGATGGTCATCCTCATCGACGCCGGCGCCCGGCCGCACCCCCTGAGCGACTGTCGCGCGGACGATTTCTCGAATGCGGACCCCGTCCGATGGGCCCGTCTCGATCGCATCCTGCGAATCAGGCAGACGCTGTTCCTGATGCTGGCCACTTCCGAGAATGGCGACCTGACCGCGCTGCGGCAGCGGTGCGCCGCGATTCCCGGTTTCCCGCTCGCTGCGCTCGACGTCCTGGCGCCTTCGTCGATGGGGTTCTTCGACCCATGGGCCGCGCAGATGAATGCGCGAAAGCCCGACCTGGCAAGCCGCATCGATCTTTGCGATGCGCTCGGCTCCGGCGCGTCCGCCTTGTGGGGAGACATCGCCAAGCGCTGGTACCAGGTGCTGGAGACGCTGCGGTGACGGCGGTCGCCGCAAGAACGCTGTCGGCGCGACGCCGCGGGCGGCGATTGGCGCGGCCGGTGCGCCAGGTGCGTCGGCCTCTGGCGGGTGCGCGGCGAACGAAGAGGCGTTGGCGCCTCGTACTCCTCGCTGTCGCGGCCGTCCTGGTCGTGTGGGCGTTGTGGCCCGGGGCGCCAGAGCAGGATCAGCCGTCCGCCTCGGGGCCTTCGAAGGCGGCTGAGAAGACGCCCGGCGCGGCGAGGCCCGATGACGCGCCGCCGTCGACGCCGGCGTCGACGGCGCCGTCCCAGCGCCTCAGGCCTGCACAGCGGCCACCGCTACAGCGCGCCCCTCGGGATCTCCTGCTCGCCGCCGTCCGGGCCCGCGCCGCGTCGCTGCGCCCGTGCGTTCCGGGCGACGCAGCGACGCTATCTGTACCGGTGCGCCTGCGCGTCGCGCGGACGGGCGCGGTAAAGGGCCTCGAGTTCACGGGTGGCGGACCGACACCGCTCGTAGCTCAATGCCTCCGCAAGGTAGCGACCGGCTGGAACTTCCGGGACGTCGAGTTGCCCTCGGACGTCGAGCTGTTCGCTACGCTGGCGCTCAGCCCGGGCGCTTGATCCCGCTCGCTGGACGCGCTACCGGCCTTCGCGGCGAGGCTCCTGCTGCACGCGCACTGGCGAGCCGTCGGGCACTTCCGGCCCGAGATTCAGCGCGACCACTTCTCCGCCGCGCAAGCCGTCGAGAACCTCGACCTTGGCGCCGTCGTCGACGCCGAGGCGCACGTGCTGGAAGTGGAGCTTTCCGTCTTCCACCAGCGCGACCAGGAGCTGCCCACCCCGGCCGAGGAGCGCCTCGGTCGGAAGCAGCGGCCGTGGCGGCCCGTGGAGCGGCAGCCGGGACTGAACAAAGGCGCCCGGGTACAGACCCTGGGGCGGCTGCGCCAGATCGATCTCGCAGAGCATGGTTCGCGTCCGGGGATCCAGGCTCTGCGAGATCCGCGAGATGCGCGCCTCGAAGGGCGGCTGATCGGGAGAGGTCTGCAGCTGGACCTTGTCGCCGACGTGCACCCGGGCAGCGTCGTCCTGACCGAGCTGGAGGGCGACGCGCAGCCGATCGAGCTGCGCCACCTCCAGGAGCGGCTGCGCGGAAGAGGTGCTTCCGGTCGCCGCGGGCAGCAGCGTCCCGGGGTCTGCAAAGCGCGCCGTCACCGTGCCGTCGAACGGAGCCCGCAGCACCTGATACTCCTTCTGCACCTGGGCACGAACCAGCGCGGCCCGCGCCACCTTCACGCCTTCGTCGGCCGCCTCGCGATCCTGTACCGACACGCGCCCCGAGGAAGCCAGGCGCTCGACGCGCGCGAGCTGCTGGCGCCGGAACGTCAGCTCCGCCTGCGCCGACGCCACCTGCGCGTCGAGATCGGGAGACTCGAGCACCGCCAGCTCCTGCCCTCTGCGCACCTTGTCGCCGCGCTCGACCCGCACCTCTTTCACGTAGCCGCTCACCTTGGCGTAGAGCGTCGCCCGCTGCTCGGCGCGGACTTCGGCGGGAAGCGAAACCAGGCGATCCGCCGCCGCCAGCTCGATGCGCGCGACCTGCACCACCGGTCCTTCCGCCAGCTCCTTCCGCAACGCTTCGGACTGGCGCGCCTGCGCGCTGCGCTCGCGGGCGAAGAGCGCGATGGTGCCCGCAGCCGCGGCAATGACGGCGACGATGCTGCCGGCCGCGATCAAGCGGCTGCGGGGAGAGGTCTCAGGCATGGGAAGCCTCGGAAGCGCCGCGGCTCTCGGCCGTGAACTTCGCGTCCAGCTCGTGCGCGCTGGGAGGCGCCTTGCGCAGGAGCGTGTACACGGCCGGCACCACGAACAGGGTGACGAAGGTCGCCACGATCAGACCGCCGATGACGGCGCGGCCCAGCGGCGCGTTCTGCTCTCCGCCCTCGCCGATCGCGAGCGCCATCGGCACCATGCCGAGGAGCATGGCGAGCGCCGTCATCAGGACCGGCCGCAGGCGCGTCCTTCCGGCCTCGACTGCCGCCTCGAGTACACCCAACCCCTGCTCGACCCGCGCGCCGTTGGCGGCGCTGACCAGCAGGATGGAGTTCGAGGTGGCGATCCCGACGGCCATGATTGCGCCCATGAAGGACTCGACGTTCAACGTGGTGCCGGTGGCGGCCAGCATCCAGAGGATGCCGATCAGCGCTCCGGGTACGGCGACGAGGATGATGAACGGGTCGAGGAACGACTGGAAGAGCACGACCAGCAGCAGGTACACCAGTGCAATCGCCAGGATCAGGCCCACGCCGAGCCGGCTGAAGGCGGTGAACATGCTTTCGCTCTGCCCGCGCAGCGTGATGCGGGTCGCCTTCGGAAGCTCGCGGATGCTCCGGATGGCCTTCTCGATGTCGAGGGTGACGCCACCGAGATCGCGACCGGTGGCGCTCGCCTGGACGTCGACGACGCGCTGGACGGAAACGTGATTGATCATCGAGAGACCGGTGGTGGGACGGAGGCTGGCCACGGCACCGAGGTAGGAGCCACTGCCGGGCGGCTCGCCCGGCGCGGGTGGTGACGCCGGCATAGGCGCAGGAGCCGTCGAAGAGATCAGCGCCGTTCCGCGGCCCAGAGGCATTCCCAGCAACGAAGGAATGGAATCGATCTGCCGCAGCGGCGTCTGGACCACGACGGGGTAGTTCACGTTGTTCTTCGGATTGATCCAGAACGAGGGCGCCACGAGCGAGCTGGAGGCGAGCGATACGAGCAGGTTGTTGGCGACGTCGCGCTGGCTAATCCCGACCTGCGCCGCGCGCGCGCGGTCGACGTCGACGCGGAGCGTGGGGTACGCGAGCACCTGGGGAATGCGGACATCGGAGGCGCCGGGGATGGCGCGGATCTTCGCCAGCAGCTCGCGCGCGACCGCGTAGCTCGCCTCCACGTCGGGACCGTCGATCTGCACGTCGATGGGCGCGCTCAGGCCGAAGTTCAGCACCTGCGAGACGATGTCGGCAGGCTGGAAGTACATGGTGGACCCGGGGAACTCGTCCGGGAGCTCGCGCCGGATCCGCTCCATGTACCGTTCCGTCGGGGCGTGCGTCGGCTTGAGCGCGATGAGGACGTCGGCATCCTGGCTGCCGGTGTTGTCGGTCTGCACGAACGCCAGGTTGTAGGAGATCGGCATCCCGATGTTCGAGTTGATCGTGTCCAGCTCCGCCGGCGGGATCATCTCCTGGATGCGCTGCTCCAGCTTGGCCACCTGGCGCTCCGTCTCTTCCAGGCGGGTGCCGATGGGCGCGCGGTAGTGCAGACGCATTTGACCGGCGTCCACCGTCGGGAAGAAATCGAGGCCAACGACGAAGGGAAGGAATGCGGTGCAGGCGAGCACCAGGCCTGCGGAGACGAGAACGAGAGCGCGGTGGTGGAGCACGGCCGACAGCGTGCGGCCATACGCATCCCGGAAACGGCCGAACATCGCGTCGCGCCACCGGTTGAAGCGGGCCCCGATGCTTTCGCCCTCCGGATGGAGGGCTTCCTTCTCCATCAGGATCCGCGCGAGCGTCGGGACCAGGGTGCGCGAGAGCAGGTACGAAGCCATCATCGAGATGACGACGCCGAGCGCGAGCGGCGTGAAGAGGAAGCGCGCGGGCCCCTCGAGGAGCACGACCGGGAAGAACACCACGCAGATGGTGAGCGTCGCCGCCAGTGCCGGAACGGCAATCTGCTGAGCGCCGTCGAGGATTGCCACGGTGAGCGGTTTCCCCATGTGCCGGTTGCGGTGGATGTTCTCCACCTCGACGGTCGCGTCGTCGACCAGCATGCCGATGGCGAGCGCCAGCCCTCCCATGGTCATGAGGTTGAGCGTCTGTCCGAAGAGGAACAACCCGACGAGCCCCACCAGGATCGCCAGGGGAATGCTGGTCATCACCAGGACGGCGCCCCGCCAGCTTCCGAGGAAGAAGAGGATCATCAGCGAGACGAGGATCGACGCGAGCGCCGCCTCGTGCAGCACGTTCTGGATCGCCGCCCGCACGAACACCGACTGATCGAAATCGATCTTCAGCTCGATGCCCTGTGGAGCCGCCGCCCGGATGATGGGAAGCTGATCGCGCGCCCCGTCCACCACCGCCAGCGTCGAGGCGTCCGCCTTCTTGAGGATGGCGAGGTAGGTGGCGCGGCGGCCGTTGAGGCGAACGACGTTCTCCTGCACCGCGTAGCCGTCGCGCACACGCGCGACGTCGCCCAGGAGCACGGTGGCCCCATCCATGGCCTTGACCGGCAGCTCGTTGAAGCCCTGCACCGTGTCCGGGCTGGAGTTGAGCTGGACGTCGAATCGGGTCCCGCCGATCTGGGCGGAACCCGCCGGCACGAGGACGTTGCTCTGCAGGACGGTCTGCACCACGTCGTTGGGCGACAATCCCTTGGCGGCAACCCGTGCGGGATCGATGTCGACCATGATCTGCCGCAACTTCCCGCCGAACGGAGCCGGCGTGGCGAGACCCGGGATCGTGAACAGCCTCAGGCGGATGAAGTTGAGGCCATAGTCGAAGATCTCCTGCTCGGAGAGCGTCTTCGACCCGATGGTCATCTGCGCCACCGGAACGTTGGAGGCGTTGTAGCGGATGATGCTCGGCGGAGTGATCCCCGGGGGCATGATCCGGCTCGCGGTCAGGGAGACGGAGACGATCTGCGCGATGGCGCCGCCGATGTCGCTGCCCGGCTCGAAGTACACCTTGAGGATGCCGAGGCTGCTCATCGACTGCGAGTCGATGCGGGTAATCCCGCTGACCGTCGTCGACATGGCGCGCTCGCTGATGAACACGACGCGCCGTTCCATGTCCTCGGCGGAAAGCCCCGGATAGTTCCAGACTACGATGACCACGGGGATGTCGATTGCGGGAAGGATGTCCGTCTTCATCCGGCCGGCCGAGAGGACGCCGAAGATGGCGATCAGCGCGCAGAGCACCGCGATCGTGTAGGGACGCCGCAGCGCGAGACGAACGATCCACATGAAGTCTGCCTTGGATGCCTGCCGGGCAGCCGCGGTGCGCTCGACTCCGATCCGTCGAACGTCCCGGGGATCACATCTCGATCGGGGTTCCGACTCCGGTTTCCCGCGCGCGGCGAAGGACCAGCGCCGCCGCGGCCGCGTCTTCGGCGGCGATTCCGACGGACTTGTAGGCGGTCACCTGCTCCCTGGACGTCCGGCCGGGACTGGAGCCCGAAACCAGCGCGCCCAGCTCGACGGCGGTCTCCGGGGCGATGCCGCGCAGCTCGTTGGCGCCGGCGGGCGGAGCAGCGAAGGCGGACGCGCGGGACTCCACGGCCAGCAGCGCTCCGCCGATTCCGTCCAGCTCCTGACCCTGTGGGTTGAGTCCCACCGAGTTCACGTGCGTCCCCGGCCGGACCCAGCGCATCCGGACGACGGGCTCGCGCGCATGCGTGGTGGCGCAGATCACGTCCGCGGAGCGTACGGCCTCCTCGATCGCTGCGGCCTGTCCGCCGATCTCGGCCGCCAGCTTCGCCGCCTTGGCAGGATCGCGACCGGCGACGAGAACCGTGCGGAAGCGGCGGACGCGCGCCACGTACCGCGCGTGCGACGCAGCCTGCACACCCGTGCCGACGAGGGCAAGAACCGCCGCCTCCTCGCGCGCCAGCAGCCGCGTCGCGAGCGCCGACGCGGCCGCGGTGCGCTGCGCGGTGATCTCCTCGCCGTCGAGCACCGCCACCGGCGTCCCCGTTCGCGGATCGAAGACTGCGATCAGCGCCCGGTGCGTCGGCATTCCCGCGTTCTGCGGAAAGACGGCGACGAGCTTCGCCGCGAGGACGCCGAGCGACGGCACGTAACCGACCATCGCTCCGAGGAGGCCGAGCGGCGTGAGCGCCGCGATCCGCGGAGGGACGGAAGCGGTGCCGGCGGAGACGTCCACCAGGGCCGTCGCGACGGCGTCGATCAGCGCCTCGGGGTCGAGGAGCGCCCGGACTTCCTCGCGGCGGAGGAGGATCACGGAAGGAGCAGCAGCTTTCCGCTGGTCTTGCGCGAAGTGAGCAGCTCGTGCGCCTTCGCCGCGTTGGCGAGCGGCAGCGTCTCCTCGATGCTCAGCTTCAGGTCGCCCCGCTCGACCGCGCCGAGGACTGCGCCTGCGCGATTGAGCAGCTCGTCCCGGGTGAGCACGTAGGAGGCAAGCGTCGGCCGGGTGAGGAAGAGCGAGCCCCCTGTAGCGAGGAGCTGGGGATCGAACGGCGGAACGCTGCCGCTCGATTGGCCGAAGAGGACGAGCATGCCGCGCGGCCGCAGACAGCGCAGCGACTTCTCCCAGGTATCCTTGCCCACCGAATCGTAGACCACGTGCACGCCGGCGCCCCCGGTGATCCGCTTCACCTCCGCTTCGAAATCCTGCGTGCGGTAGTCGATGGTCTCGTGCGCTCCCGCCTGCTTCGCCAGCCGCGTCTTCTCCGGGGCGCCGGCGGTGCCGATCACGTGCGCGCCGGCGCGCGAGGCGAGCTGGCAGAAGAGCTGGCCCACTCCGCCGGCGGCGGCTTGAATGAGGCACATGTGCCCCGGGCGGAGCGGGAACGTATCGGTGACGAGGTAATGCGCGGTCATTCCCTGGAGCATGACGGCCGCCGCGCTTCGGCTGTCGACGCCGCGGGGAATCGGGACCAGCCGCGAGGCGGCGGCGAGCACGTGCGTCGCGTAGGAGCCGAGTGGACCGGCCCAGGCCACCCGATCGCCGACGCGCACTTCCCGCACGCCGTCGGCCACCGCCTCGACGACCCCCGCTCCCTCCTGCCCAGGGGTGAACGGCAGGGGAAGCTTGTAGACGCCGCTGCGCTGGTAGATGTCGATGAAGTTCACGCCCGCGGCTTCGACCCGCACCAAGGCCTGCCCACTCCCGGGAGCGGGAGTGGGCATCTCGACCAGCTTCATCACTTCCGGTCCGCCGACGGATTCGATCCGGATGGCTCGCATGCGGCCTTCACGCCACTTCCGGAGCGGGTCGTCAAGAGGCAGCGGCTTAGTCCCACGGCAGCGCGCGGACCACCGCGGCGCTGCGGGACAGCCGGCGCGACCTCGCGCCGGGCTAGCCGCGCCAGTTCCGCAACTCGGCGCAGCGGCGGCCGTACCACCGTTCGAACCTAGCGCGCTGCCAAGGATTGCCGTTCCAGTGGGCGTAGAACTGCCGGCGGGTCCGATAGAGCTCGCGCCACTCGCGCTCACGCCGTTCCTGCAACGCGTAGCGGTATCGG
>Ga0209474_10000068_pt1 | contig 118905 bp, 101 predicted proteins | sample GraSoiAngelo_145_FD_185902 | JGI IMG/M metagenome (GOLD analysis project Ga0209474, IMG submission 185902) | Grasslands soil microbial communities from the Angelo Coastal Reserve, California, USA - 14_1009_05_20cm (SPAdes) (version 2) | ecosystem: Environmental > Terrestrial > Soil >...
ATCATCTCAAAACCGTTTTTGCCTGTCCACTACTTTTTTGCGATAAAAAATTTTTGCAGGTGGGCCTAAGTTGTTCGAATTTCACCGGTAGCAGGACTATGCGTCAGAGCTGGGCGCGATCGGCGCGATCCAGCGATTCCGCAATGACCTCCCAAGCAGCCAAAAATGTTATTGATAACGTGGGTTATGAGAGTTTCTGTGATTTCGAAGAGATTCGGGTGGTCTTTTTTCTAGCATCTAGCATTCTAGCCGCGGAGCCCGCTGCCGCGTCATTTCCGGCCGGATTTTTGAATCCAGCGAGACACAACCTCTTGGTATAAAAGAATCCGCGCAGAAGCTCTAGCGTCTAGCATCCACAGCACTTTATTGAGTGTTAACAAAATAGGATACTTGTGACAGCTTGTTCTTGGATTTTTGACCGCGGTTTGAGCCTATTCACTTTGAGGTTCGAGGAGAGCCGCGAAGGGCCGTCGCCAATATGCGGGCTTTTCAGGTTCGTTGTCTCATTGGGTCTCACCAGTTTTCAGTGACTCTTCCCTTGAGTGGAGCCGGAGCGTATGAACTGCGCCGCGTTTTTTGCCCATCAGCAACTCCGTATTTTCAACACGTTCCGGACTGCCTAGTTTGCAAGTCCTTTGTGTTGATAACGATCCAACAGTGCCGGGGGTGGGGTGCACTAGAAAGTGGAGTCGCGATATCGCAGGTTCCAAGTTGCGGCTGAAATGTGGCAGCGGCAGTCAGCGGCGTGAAGCCTGCCGTGCTTACAGCAGGCGAACTGCGCAGGCAGGCCGCGGCTACAGGTTCTTGAGGTGCGCCAGGCGGAACGGCGAGCCAAGATTTTCGCGCAATTCGATCCAATGCTGTTCCGGAATCGACGAGAAAACCCTGACCACTTGGGGATCGAATTGTGTGCCGGAGCACCGTTTGATTTCTTCGCGGGCATGAGACATGGGAAGCGCCCGGCGGTAGGGCCGGTCGCTGATCATGGCATCGAGCGAATCGGCAATAGTGAAAATGCGTGCCCCCAGAGGAATCTGGTCGCCTCTCAGGCCGCGCGGATAGCCGGAGCCGTCATAAAATTCCTGGTGCGCGAGCACGATTTCCGCGGCGTCGCGAAGGAAGGGGATGCGAATCAGCATGTTGTAGCCAATTTCGCAGTGCGTGCGCATGATTTTCTTTTCATCGTCGGTCAGCGGGCCGGGCTTGCGCAGAATGCCATCGGGAATGGCCATCTTGCCGATGTCGTGGAGAAACGCCGCGCGCGCCAGAATCGGCAAATACGTGTCGGGCACCGGCATGGTCTTGGCGACGGAGATGCAGAATGCGGTAACGCGCTGGCAATGGCCCTCGGTTTCGGCGTCCTTTAAGTCCAGCGCGCTGCCCAAAGCCTCCAAAGTGTCGTCGTAAGACTGCTCAAGCTGCTCCAAAGCTTCCGTGAGCCTTGCCGTGCGATCTTCGACCTGTTGCTCGAGATCGCGTTGATATTTTCGGTTTTCGTTGACGAGCCGCCGATGCTGCAGCGCGCGGCCCACACCCAGGAACAGCTGGTCTTTCTCAAAAGGTTTCAAGATATAATCGTAAGCGCCGCGGCGGATGGCTTCGAGCGCGGTGGAGATGTCGTGAATTGCCGTGACCATGATGACCGGGACATCCGGGTCAAACTCGCGCACCCATTCCAGAAGCTTGATGCCGTCCATCTCCGGCATGATCATGTCGCTCAGGATCAGGTCGGGCCTGGTGCGCTTGATGTGCTCTTGGGCAGTGCGGCCGTTGTGCGCTACGGTGCAACGGTAGCCCTTGGATTCGAGCATGGTTGAAACGACTTCGCGAATCGCTTCTTCGTCGTCCACGACAAGTATGTTCTCAGTGTCCACCCTGGTCAGCTCCAGCACACATTATAAGGGACAGCACACCTTACTGTGCGGCCCCTTGCCCTGTCGGAAAATAGCATGTTAGCGTCAAAAGGGGTCGCCGTTCAGAGCTTCTCGCCGTCTATCTAGATTTCGCGGTAACATAAGCGCCATTGTGACGGCACGTCCGGCCGGGAGGCTGAGCCATCGTGTTGGAAAATCAAGGCCCGCTCGCGATTACCTTCTTCGAAGCCAGCGCATTCGTCATACTGCTGGTGCTGTTCTCCCTTCTTCGCCGCGATCACCAGGGGAGTTATTTTCGTTTTTGGCTCGCAGGATGGTTCTGCCTGACGTTTTCGAGCGTCTGCGAGGTGCTGTTTCTTGCGCGTCCCCTGGCGGGATTGAATTTGGCTTATCTGACGGGCCAAGCCGCGGCTCTGCTGCTCTTCCTGGTGGCAGTGGTGAACCGCGTGGTTGGCTGGGACCGCCGGATTCACCTGGCCCTCCCTTTGGGCACTTTGATTTTGGCAGCGGTTTATTACGTGGAGAGAAACGGCTCCCAACGATTTGCCTCCTTGCATTGGGGAACCACTATTTTGGAAAGCGCCGTTTGTCTGGCCGCCGGCTTCCTGCTGTTGCGCTCTGCGGCGATACGGCGGGGACACGGTTCGCAACTTCTCGCGGGAGCCTTTCTTCTCATCGGATTGCACGGGTTGGACCGCCCTTATTGGCTCCAGCATCCCTATTTTCTGCTGCGCATCGCCTTTGACCACATTTTGGAAGTGGCCTTGGGTATTGCCATGGTCGTGGTGGTACTGGAGAGTGAACGCACGCGCGGCGAAGAATTGAACGATAAGATGCGGCGCCTGTCGCTATTGACCGCCGCCAGCACGCAGACTCTTTCCGTGCAGGATGTAATCGACCAGGTGCTCGCGCAACTGGTGGGAAGTTTAGACGCTACGCATGGAATGGTTCGCCTGAAGGAAGGAGAGGGCAAGGACGCCCAACTCGTAGCTCGCGCTTCGGTCGGTTATGAGCCGCGGTTTCTTGCGCAATATGCCAAAGTTTCCGTCCAGGAACCCTGGGCGCACCGAGTATTGAAGGAGGAATGCCACTTTCTGGAATCGCAGGATGAATGGGATCCCGCCGCGCAAAAACGACTGGACGAAGCAGGGTTGAAATCGCTCGTGACACTTGCACTCCCCGGGAAAAACGGGCCTTTGGGAGTGATCGCAGTCGGCACTACGGAGCGTCGACGGTTTGCTCCCGGCGAACTCTCCTACCTCGTAAATATGGCCAACCTGCTCGGGATGACACTGGAGAATGTTCGCCTGTTTGAGCAAGTCGCCACGGTCCGGCAGCAGTGGGAATACACGTTCGACTCGATCGGCGACCCCATCCTGGTCCACGATGGGCAAGGGCGCGTTCTGCGGAGCAACCAACGATTGCGCCAGTTGCTGGGCCGTGAACGCGAAGCCATGGTTGGCTGGAGCGTTGGCGAGCTTCTACCTGTCAAAAATGCGGCCTATAAACTTTGTCCATATTGCGAGGAGGTCGCCGGTGAAGGAGACAACCCTGACCCATGGCTTCCCGGATACTTTCTTGCCTCCAACTCTAGGTTCGCAGATCCCAGCGGGCGGGACCTGGGCACCGTGCATGTTTTGAAAGACATTACCGACCGAAAGCGGGCGGAAGAAAAATACCGCACGCTCGTTTCCAACGTACAGGAAGGCGTCTTTATTTCCACGCCGCAAGGCCGCTTTCTGGACTTCAATGATGCCTTGCTGCGCATGTCGGGCTATGAGACCCGTGAGGAATTACTGGCCATCGACATTCCCAGCGGGTTTTACAAGAATGCTGCAGACCGGGAAAGACTCCAGAGACTGCTGCAAGAGCATGGCGCGGTAGCCGATTTTGAATTTGAGATGCGCCGCAAAGACGGCGAAGCGCGCACCATGCTGGAGACCTCCTTCACCGTCCGTGACGCCGCGGGGAATGCCACTGCCTACCAGGGTTTCCTTCAAGACATTACGGAGCGTAAACAAGCGGAGCTTGAAATCCGCAGACGTAACCGCGAACTCATGGTGCTGAACTCGATTGCCCAGACCTTGACGGAGTCGCTGGACCTCGGCGATTCGCTGCACCGCACGCTGCGGCAAATGGCGGAACTTTTCAGCCTGGACGCCACTTCGCTTTACCTCTTCGATGAAAGCGGCGCAAAACTGCGGCGCGTGGCCGCGGCCGGTCATCGATCGGAGTACTCGCGCCACTTTCCTGCGGTTGCCGTAAAGCCGGAGTTGTTGAGGCATATTAAAGAAGCGCACGCGACGTTTATTTCCGCCCAAGGCCTGCCGCTGCCTGTCGTTTTCCGCGACGCGCAAATCAAGGAAGGCATTGCCACGGCCTATATTGTGATCCTGTGGTCCAAGGACCGCGTGATTGGCGGTCTCGTCGTGGGAACTCGTACGCCGCGAGAGTTTTCTCCGGCGGACGTGAACTTGCTCATCGCCGTAGGCAGCCAGATTTCCAGCGCCATTGATCGCTCTATCCTTTACGAAGAAACACGCCAAGCTTATGAAAATCTACGTCGCACTCAGGAGCAGTTGCTTCACAGCGAAAGGCTTGCCGCCGTGGGACAACTCATTTCGGGCGTTGCCCATGAGCTCAACAATCCGCTTACCGCTATCCTTGGTTACAGCCAGTTGTTAACCTCCAGCGGGCAATTAGGCCCGCAGGGAATTGAATACTCCGAGAAACTTTACAAGCAAGCGCAGCGCACCCACCGCATCGTGCAGAACCTCCTGAGCTTTGCGCGCCAGCACAAGCCTGAGCGCATTCCCGTGAAGATGAATCAGACCCTCGAGGAGACCCTGGCTCTTCGAGATTACGACTTGCGCATGAACAATATTCGTGTCCACTTGGATCTGGCTCCCGACCTCCCGGTGACCGCCGCCGACCCTCATCAATTGCAGCAGGTTTTTCTGAACATGGTGAACAACGCAGTAGACGCCATCCTGGAGCATTCCAGCGAAGGCGATCTGTGGGTCCGAACGGGAATGGAGGGTGAGCGGCTGGTTATCGAATTCACCGACAGCGGCCCGGGCGTGAAAGATCCTTCCCGGGTTTTTGATCCGTTTTACACCACAAAACCCGTCGGAAAAGGGACCGGTCTCGGCTTGAGCATTTGCTACGGAATCATTACAGAGCATGGAGGAACAATTCGCGTGCGGAATGTTCCCGCACGCGGTGCCTGTTTCACCATCGAACTGCCTTGTCAGCCTGTTGCGGTTTTTGGCGCTCCGATGGATGCACCCAATCCTGGTCCGGGGAGGAATGGGCAGATCCTGCTGCTCGACCACGATGATGCGGTTTTGGAAGCCGTGAACACCTTCTTGCGAGGCCGGGAGCATCACGTGTACTCCGCAAGGAATGTGCAAGAGGCATGCACCGTGCTGGAGCAACAAAACTTCGACGTGATTGTGGCCGATTTTCAGCTAGCGGATGCTCCCAATGCAGGCGGGCTGGAAAGTTGGCTGGCCCAGCATAAGCCCACTCTTTCCCGTAAAGTGATTTGGATGTGCGCGGTAGCGCCTTCTGGTGAGGCTGCGGACAGGATTGGGGAAAGCAATGCGCGGATACTGCAAAAGCCCTTCAAAGTCAGCGAACTGCTCGCAGCCGTGGATGAACTGCTTCCAAACAGGATGGATGCGGCGCCGGTCGGACGGTGAAGCTAGCTCGGCCACCAGCGCCGCGCGCTCGCCCAGCTCTCTCATGGCTTCTTCCAGGCGAACACTATACGCGCTCAACTGATTACTCAAGTAGCTAATTTTCTGGCAAAGGAGTGAAACCTGCCAGCAAGCTCATTCGAATGAGCTGATCTCCACAGGAAACTGATCCTCAGACGCAGCCTCTCGAACTATTCCCCCGCGCCGACTTCCGGTCCGGCGACAGCACAGCGATCACCCTGGAAATGTGCATCAATGCTGACCGTTAGCCCGACTTTGACAACTGTCGGGTTAGAGAGGACATGGAGCTGGCCGGTCTCTCCGGGCGGCGGCACGAAAATCTTGATTCTGCTATTCTGCTCAAGATATGGCTTCGTTCTCCAAACGAGCGCATGGCGCACTGCTTGCGCTGGCTGTTGGCCTTGGCTGGTGTTCCATCCCGGCAGCTGCCCGCGCGCAGGATAGCTCCGCAGCGGCACCTCGTGCCTCGTCCAAAACCGCCAACAACGCCGAGTTCCTTGCTGCCGCCGACGAAGTGCTCCAGCAGATGAGCGAAATCACCGGTTTGAAGCTGCTCTCGCCGTTGAAGAAATCCCTGCGGTCGCGCGAGGAGATTCGCGCTTACGTCATCAAGCAGATGAACGAGGAAAAGAATCCCGCGGAGCGCTACGCCGACGCGCGCACTGCCGAAGCCTTCGGTTTGCTTCCCAAGGGGTTTGACCTCGACACGTTCATGGTGAATGTGCTTACGGAGCAGGTCGAAGGTCTATACGACCCCAAGACTCAGGAATTTTATATTGCGGACTGGAGCCCGGTCTCTGACCAGCGCATGGTCATGGCGCACGAATTGACTCATGCGCTCGAGGACCAGCATTTTCACATCGAAACGTGGAGCCGTGCGGCGCGGCCCAATGAAGATGCGGAACTTGCCCGCGATGCCGTACTCGAAGGCAGTGCCATGGCTGCGATGGTGGATTACCTGATGGTGGGGACCGGGCGCTCGCTAAACGATCTGCCGGAGTTCGATCCCTCTATGCTGATCGGCGAACTGGAAAGCACGCCGACGCTCAAGAGCGCACCGCCCTTCCTGAAGGACGCGCTGATCTTTCCCTACATCAGCGGGCTGAATTTTTCGGCGGCCGTGCTGAAAAGTAATGGATGGCCCGCGCTATCCGGAGTTTTTGAGAAACCTCCAGTTTCCACTCAGCAGATTTTGCACCCGGCGTTGTATAAGTCTGGCAAGACTCCTTCGACTGTCTTATTACCCCAATTCGAAAAGATGCTCGGCAAAGATTGGGCGAAGCTCGATGAAAACATTCTGGGCGAATTCGGGTGGAAGGAAGTTCTGAAGCAATTTCTAGACGACGACCGCGCAAAGGGTCTGGCGGCGGCCTGGGAAGGCGACCGTTACGCCACTTACGAGCAAAAGCAAACGAAGAAGCTGATTCTGGTAACCCGTGTGCGTCTCGAAAGCGAGGAGCACGCCGCGCGCTTCTTCGGGCAATATTCTGAGGCGCTGGAGAAAAAGCATTCCGAGCGCTCAAACTTGATGCGGCGCCCGAATTTTTTCCAGTTCGACACTCCCGATGGCGGCGTGTTTCTCGATTGTTTCGGCGATAGCTGCGTAACCATGGAAGGCGCCACGCGTAAGCTTTTTGACGGCTTCACCAAAGCGCTGGATTGGCCTTCCGCGCCCCCACCCCCGGAACGTCCTGGCGCCGCGCCGGAGAAGACGGCGGCGACGCTTTTCTCTCCAGTCGCGCAAGCCGCTCCCTGAAGTTCTTTTCCAAACGCTCCATCCTGGCTGCCAAATAGGCATCGCGTAAACCGCGCGAGATGACTGTGCGTTTTCGTATGAGTGTGGCAAGTCCGAGTTTTGCGTATTCTCTGGCTCGGTGAATGTCTTTTGCGCGGCGCTCATAATGGATAGTTAGCTGTTCGCAGGCGTGGACCTCATCCTGAGAGTCAGCAACCATCTCTTCCCAAATTTCGGCAGCTCGCAGGTGTTCGCCGCGCCGTTTTGCCATCAGGGCCAATTCCCGCTTCGCTCGGGGGTGAACATCGGCGGGCAGCCCGATTGCCAGGGCTTGTGCGCAAGCGGATTGCGCACGACCGATGTCGCCACGGCGCTGCAGAAATCGAGATAGGCCCAAGAGGTCCAGGCTCTCGCATTTCTTCACCACGTCCGGCGATTCGGTGAGCATCGTGTTGATTTTACCGTAAAGAGCGGCCAGCCCGCGTAGGTCCATCTGATTGTGCCGCACAATTCCGGCCAGGGGAGCCAGGGGTCCGCCGCGCAAATAATCGAAGTAATGTTGTGGGATCAAGGCCGAATCGACATCATCTTCGCGATGCCAGCCCAGCCGCTGTGCGTCCAGGACGCGGCGTTCCAGTTCCACCAATCGGACGCTGCCTAGCCGCAGCTTCCACAGCGCACGGGCGGGATGCAATAGGTCAAGGTGTGCCGCAAGCTTCGGAGCGGCGATCGAGCGAGTCATCGCGAAACGGTTTTCAAGCAGTGGCCAGTCAAATGATCTGCCGTTAAAGGTTAGAAGCACGGGCCGCTCCTTGATGCGTGCCGCCAGCTCCTGAAGCACCGAATATTCATCCGTGAAATCGCGCATAAAGAACTGCTCGACCTGCAATCCCCCCGCATCCCACCACGCCAGCCCGACCAGAAACGCGTACGTACCCGTGCCTCCCGCCAGACCTGTCGTTTCAGTGTCGAGAAAGAGCCATTTCGATGGATCCTCCAGCGCGGCACGCGTCTTTCGAGAAATAGATTGGTCGCGCACGCGCGAGAGAAGCTCCAGCGCCGCCCCGGACGGCTCTTCATATTCCGGAGTCGAATACCAATTGCGAATCACGAGATGCTCACCAAAATGATTTCTGGCCACACCCGCTCCGAGGAGTTGGCCAAGCGCATCCTCTTCATCCGGAGCACGCACCGCTCCTTTCTTCGTGTGCGCAGCAGCAGGCCGCGCTGGTTTCAGCGCTGCCAGCCGCGAGAATTTGTCAATCGTTGCAGCCATTTACGCACACAACCCGTGGAGAATCGCGAGGGCGGCTTCCTTAGCGCGCGGCAACAGACCTTCTGCAGGCCCTACGCAGGAAGGACACCCCTGCTCGCATTCGCACGAGGAAATGAGCTCCCGCGTCTTCTGCATCAGCACATCGTGTGCGCGAAACAGCGGTTCGGAAAAGCCGATGCCGCCGGGGTACGCGTCAAAGAGATAAAGATTCGGTTCGAAGAACTCGGTTTCACGTGGCAGGTTTAGCGAGGCCGGGTTGAGACCCTTCGCTTCACTCAGGGCGACGGACTCGCGTAGAGAGGGCGGGTTTTCGCCGATGGCCGTGCCCAAGTCGCGCCGGTCGCACATCAGCAGCAGCGTGGCGACGGATTCGAGCGCATACAACAGACCGAACATGCCGGACTGGCGTTCGCTAATGGAGAAAGGAAGCGATTCGAGCAGCGGCCGCTCCAGGGTGATCCAGTACGAAGTCGTGTGCATTTCATTTTCGGGCAGATCGAGTTTGCCATCGCCGATCGTTTCGTTGGTGAAGAACTTGATTTTCTTGAAGCCCACAACTTGCGAACGGACCAGGACATCCCCATGAGAATGGGAGGTGGAGGAGGTCAAGGAAGAAGAGGAGCTAGCGGATTCGGAAGCGGCAACTTCGAGCACGCGCACCTGTGTGTAGCGGACCGCATCGGTGTAATAGTTCACGTCCACTCGCTTCACGTAGGCCTTGCGCTCTTTGAAGTCGAAGTGCTCGACATAGTATTGCTGGCCGGCGTGCAAGTAGATGGCTTTCTCGTGCACGAAAATGAGCGCACTCGGGAAGTCAATTTCGCCAACGACATTCGGTTCACCGGTGATGTCGATGATCACGAAATTGTCGCTGGTGACCGAACGCAAGCTGATGGTATCCGCCGGATAGGCTTCGTGCGTCCAGTGATAGTTTGCGCCCGCCAGATGCAGAAAACCCGCTTCTGCAAGCCGCGCGCATAGATCAGGAAGGTCCACGTCGCCAAATTGTTCATCAGGCGCGATTGGCAGTTCAAACGCCGCGCACTTCAGGTGGTTGATGAGGATTTCCAAATTGTCCGGCTGAATGAACGCGTGCTCCGGCGTGCGGCCAAAGAAATAATCCGGGTGGCGCACCATGAATTGATCGAGTGGCGCCGAAGACGCCACCAGGACGGCGCAGGAGTTTCCGCGGCGGCGTCCCGAGCGTCCTGCACGCTGCCAGGTGGCGGCAATCGTTCCGGGATAACCAGCCATTACCACCGAGTCGAGCGAGCCAACGTCGATTCCTAATTCCAACGCGCTTGTCGAGACCACGCCGCGAATCCTCCCTTCGCGCAAGCCACGCTCGATTTCCCGCCGCTCGTTCGGCAAATATCCGCCCCGGTAGCCGCGAATTTTCTCAGGTTTTCCCGGCAACTTCGGATCTACCTGCTGCAAATAGGTGAGAAGGATTTCCGTATTCAATCGCGAATTCGAAAAGACAATCGTTTGAAGGTCGCGGCGCAGAAATTCCTGAGCTACGCGCGCGGATTCGTTGATGTAGCTACGGCGAATACCCAGCGCACGATTCACCACCGGCGGATTGTAAAAGACGAAAGTTTTCTCCGCGGCAGGCGCGCCGTTGGAATCCAGCACTTCCACCTCGGTTTCGAGCAACCGCGAAGCCAGTTCGCCGGGATTGGCGATCGTCGCGGAGCAGCAAATGAATTGGGGCTTGCGCTCGTAGAAACGCGCAATGCGTCGCAGGCGGCGGAGAACGTTGCAGAGGTGGCTTCCGAAAACGCCGCGATAAGTATGCAGTTCGTCGAGAATGATGTAGCGAAGATTTTCGAACAGCCGTGTCCAGCGCGTGTGATGCGGCAGGATGCCGGTGTGCAGCATATCCGGATTCGTCAGCACGACGTGGCCTTTTTGGCGAATGGCTTTGCGCGCGTCGGCGGGCGTGTCGCCATCGTAAGTGAAAACGCCAAAGCAGTTGTCTAACCGCTGGTTCAGGTCGTAGAGTTCGGCGAGCTGATCCTGAGCGAGCGCTTTCGTGGGGAAGAGATACAGTGCGCGTGTGTCGGAATCTTCCAGAACTGCGTTTAGCACTGGCAGGTTGTAGCACAGCGTTTTTCCGGAAGACGTGGGCGTAACAATGACCACGTTTTTTTCAGCGTGCACAGCTTCGGCCGCAGCGGCTTGGTGCGTGTAGAGTTGGCTTACACCTTTTGCCGAGTAAGCCGAAACCAGCTCAGCTTTCACCCACTCGGGAAAGTTGGCCCACTGTGCTTCGCGCGCAGGGAAGTGCCGCACCGCGGTGAGGATTTCACCGTTTTGGTCGCGCGCCGCGAAAGCGTCCAGCACGTCGTGAACGTGCGCAATAGCGCCCGACGTGTCAGCCCTGCGAACCGCAAGTGATTCCGGCATAAGACCCCGCAGAAAAAGGCGCCAGCCAAGCGCAAAATGTATTCGCCTTTTATTCGCCAAGCTACCATGCGGCTTGCTGCGGTGCAAGAGGAAATCAGGAAGAGGTGCGCAGACGGAGGATTAGGAGCGATCCTGCAAAAAAGAGGATGGCGGAAGCGGTGAAAGCGGTTTGCACGTTGAAGGCACTCCACAAGGAGCCCACCAGAAGGCTGGAGACGAAGTCGCCGACGGCGTTGACGGCGGCTAGCGTGCCAAACGCCATGCCGTGCTGCTCCTGGGGCACAAGTTCGGCAGAAAGTGAATCTTCGAGAGCTTCCTCGGTGCCGATGGAAAGACCTGCCAGCAGGAAAATCATAACGAGCAACGGCAGCGAACGCGTTCCCGTACAAAGGAGAATCGCTGTCACTCCCGCGAGCGCGTAGCCCGCCGCCAGCACAGCTTTGCGGCCCGGGACGTGATCGCTGAGCCAGCCGCTCAGATAAGCCGAGCCGGCGTAGAAGACATTGTGCAGGGTGTAGAGGCCGACGGCGAGGCTGGCGGCGCCTGCCACGCCGTACCTGGGCGCGAGCATGCGGGATGCGTAGAGAATCAGGAGCGAGTGAGAAAAGTCGCCCGCACCGAAAATCCCGACGCCCAGGAGCAGGCGCCGGAAGGGAATCGGGAGCGCCTTTAGTCCGGGGAAGAAAGAGCGTTTCGAACGGCTCGGGACGAGCCGTTCGCGAACCAGCAGCCAGAAACAGGCAACGGCAACGAGTCCGGGAAGGAGGGTCCAGAAAAAAACTTTGCGATAGGAATGGCCTGTGGCTTCAAGTAGCCAAAGCGCGCTGAGGGGACCAACGATAGCACCAAGCGTGTCCATCAGACGTTCGAGGCCGTACGCCCGGCCGTAGGCGCTTGGCGGAACGTCCGCGGCGAGCAAAGCTTTTCTGGCGGGTGAGCGGACGCCGCGGCCAAGCCAGGCCCCGACGCGTCCAAGGAGTATTTGGTAGGCGTGTGTAGCGAGACCGAACGAGGCGGTGCACAGCGCAGTAAACGCGTAGCCAGATACGGCAAGCGGTTTGCGGCTCTTTAGCCGGTCGGTGTAGTGCCCGGCGATGAGCTTCGCGAAACTCGAGAGCCCGTCGGCGACTCCTTCGATCGCGCCGAGCCACGCGGGGCCAGCACCAATCGCGGCGAGAAACGCAGGCAGAACCGCCGTTGCGGTTTCGTGGCTCCAGTCGCTGAACAGGCTGGTGAGACCCACTCCAAGCACGGTGCGGTTGAGCCAGGACTGTTTTTCCGCGGATTCAGGCATGAGGAAGCAGTTTACAGTCGACAGTTCACAGTTAAAAGTTCAGAACGTAATCGTCACGTGGCTTAGGATCACGCATACGATTTGATTTCAAGAGCGAAGGAACTCGAAAGCGGCAGCAAGGCAGCCGCACTCCAAATTCACTTCTTTGCGGGGCGGTAGAGGATGACGCGGACTTTTTCGAGCGTGATGAGGCCGCCATCGACCATTTCGTCGAGGCGCGGAAGAATTTGCTCGATGCGCTCGGTGGATTCGATGACCTCGAGAACGATGGGCAAATCCTGCGAGAGGCGAAGAATCTTGTCGGTGTGGTAGACGCTGGAGCCGCCGTAGCCCGCGACGCCGCGTAAGACCGTCGCGCCAGAGAAGCCTTCCTTGCGCAGCATTTCCACGATGGCTTCGTGGAGCGGCTTGCCGTGCCATTTGTCGGACTCGCCGATGTGGATCCGCATCAAGGTGCGTTCGCCTTCGAATTTTTGATGTGGCATATTGGAAGTCGTCAGTTTTCAGTTCTAAGTTTTAAGTAAGAAAAAAGAAAACAAAATCCATTACATTCCATGTTTTAAATTCCAACCACTAGAAATTAGAAACACGATCCCTTCCCGGTAGCCCAGAGGGTTGAGATCCTTGGCCTATGCTCATCGGATAGACTCAGGATGAGGGGTTCGGTTGCGCTATGTTCGGCAAAGGGCTCCATATATAGTGCCCCTACGGTCGCTGCAACTAGAATTTGTTGGCGAGGCGAATGCCGGCCACAGATAGCAGCAGGCCGGCCACCACGCTTGCGCCCACGTAGGCCGATGCGCGCAACCACTCGCCGTCCTCCAGCATCTTGGCGGTCTCCCAGCCAAAGCTCGAAAAGGTTGTGTATCCGCCGAAGAACCCGACAGTGATGGCCAAACGCCAGTCCGAAGGGAGCACTAGGCGATTCAAGCTGAATTGGCCAATGAGGCCGAGAAAAAAGCAGCCGGTCAAATTGATCAGCAGCGTCCCATAGGGAAAAGCGCTGCCCGCGCGAACCTGAACCAGACCCTGGAGACTGTAGCGCGCGAGAGTCCCCGCCGCACCGAAGAACGCAATCAGCAACAGTTGCAAAGTGTATCCACTCCGCAGCATGACGGGCGCTGGATTGCTTGGGCTCGCTTCGCAGCTAACAAAAAACTCCTGGGAGCCTAATCCCCAATACGCTGGGGCAAGCCCCAAAGCATCGGGGTAGGCTGCCAGGAGTTATCAGAGCCGGTCAAATAAGTCAAACTCGCGGACCAGTTATGGCGAACTCCATCGCCTTTGAATTTCCTCCTAGTGTAACAGTTTCATCGAAGAATCAATAATGGAAGCGGTAGCGCAGTTGGAGAAACATCTCGCGCGGCTTAAGGAAGTGCGTGCCGCCGAAGGTGAAACTGTTGTCCAGCAGCACGCGGCGGTTGGCGACGTTTGTGGACTGAAAATTGACGGAAAAGCGCTCGCCGAAGTTCTTGCCGAGAGAAAGATCGAAAGTGGTGTGACCTGGCAAGTGATTGGGGCTGCAAGAGATGGCGCTGCAGGCCGTAAAGCCGGAAGCATAATAGACGTCGGTAGAGGCATAGCTGCGCCAGGGCAAACTGAACTGGCCGCCGATATGAAGCGTGTTGCGCTGATCGTGGTCCAGGAAACTGAAACCTGGCGGCGGCGCGGGGCAGTGTTCAACGAGTCCGCCGGTGATACAACCGAAACTCAGAGCCAGCTGATTCGAGTAAGTGAGGTAGAGCTGCGCGCGGCCCCGGATCCGCGGGGAGCGAAGCGTCAGCTCCCACCCGTTGATGCGCGCACCTTGCATCGTCAGCGGAAAAAACAAGTCGGAGTTGTTGAGATTGTTATGGTCGAAAAAGTTTTTCGCCCGTGTGAGGAAGTTATCGGCGTCAAGTGTCCAGCCGCGGAAAGGAATGGTTACGCCGAATTGATGTTCTTCGTCACGCTCGCCATCAAGCGGAATGAAACTCAGATTCTGCGCGCTGGCCGTTTGCAAGAGAGGACCGGAAGCAGTGAGTAGCGGAGGCGCCTGGTAGAAATGGCCGTAGAAGCCGCGAAAGACCCAATGCAGTTTGGGAATGCGCAGCGATGCGCCGACGCGCGGGCTGGAGGCATTTTCGACTACGCCGCCGGAAAAATGAGTTTGTCGCAGGCCGGCATTGAGGGTGAGCCAGTTGGTGGCTTTGAACTGATCCTCGGCATAAACGGCGAGCTGGCTGCCGGGGGGATTATCGATTTCCGAGAGCGGACTGCTCGGCGTGCCTTGGCATTGGCTTTGCGATGGGTCATGGCAGACCAAGCCAAAAGTCTGGTGATCTTCTTGCGCAAAACCGTACAGACCCGCACGCAGGTTATTGCGCTTCTCAACCCGGGAAAGAGTGGCCTGGCCGCCTGCATATTTAGAAGCGCGGTTTTCGGTGGTCGAAGAAGGGAAGTCTTGGGAGCTGCTCTCGTAGTCCGCGGAATTGAAGTGGTAGAACGACGAAACCGTAAACAACAAGCCGGGGTTGAATGTATGCACCCAGGAAAAAGCGGCAAACGAATCGCTCTCGCGATTGGCGTCGCGGAGGAATTGTCCCGGCGTGCTGTTCGGATCGTTCGGGTCGAAAGGAACCTGGTAGAAATCGCGGCGTGATTGACCGACGAAGCGAAGCTGATCTTCAGGAGTGGAATTGAAAATGAAAGAAGTGAACCCGCCGAAGCCGTTTGCGGAATCGTGAATTACTGCGGCGGTCGGAGGATCGAGGCCGAGGTTGGTGCGGTTGCCGTTGAGGCTGGCGTAGTATGCGAGGCGGCTGGAGTGCCCCCCGAAGCTGAGCTGATCGTCGGTTTGATAGAAATTGCCAACGGAAAGAGTGAGTTCGGCTACGTTGTTACGTTCGAAGCCGGTGCGCGGCGCTACGTTAAAGATCCCGTAAGTGCGATCACCATAGTCGGCGGAATAACTGCCGCGTTGCACTTCGAGGGCGTCAATGTCCTTGGGGTCAATTTGCGGGCCCAGGTTACTGGCGATGTTGTTATTGGGAATCGGCACGCCGTCGATGAGCCAGCTCACCTGATGCCCGCCACGAATGTGGAGCTGATCGTGAGTCAGGTACGCGCCAGGAACAAAGTCGGTAATCATGGAGAGACTGTTGGAGCGTGAGGCCCCGGGAGTCTCTTGAATCTGCAGGCGGTCGACAAGGCTCGAAGGCGTGACAGTTTCCGTTTGCCCAGCGTCGGCGGAAACCATGACCTCCTGTCTTTGTGAAGGAAGGCGCAACTCCAGATGCAGAATCGGCGCGGTGCCGGAGAGCACGGTGATGTTTTGCGGCTCGGTGACGAAAGTGGCGTCGGAGATAGAGACTGTATATTCACCGAGCGGAAGCGCATCGAAGTGGAATTGTCCGTCAGCGTCGGTTTCGGCGGTTTGCGTGAATTCCGAATTGCGAGCTTTGAGAATCACCAAAATGTTCTCCACCGGGCGATGCTGCGGATCATGAACTATGCCGCGAACGCTTCCAAAAATCGCGGCTAAAGCGCCAGTAGCGGCAAATAGAAAAACTGCGAAATACCAAATGCGTCGCATGGAAGCCCCCAAATAGACAGAACGCGCGTACAAGTGCGTGGAGCGAGTGAATCAGCGAATTGGAGGGAGCGAGCCGCGGTTCAAGCGGCAGGAACCAGGATTCGAGGAGGGGGAGAGAGGGGCTCAATCGAACTGACGGCGCTTCGTGCCCCAGACCGAGGAGCGAACCGATCAAAGTTCGTTAAAGCAGAGACTGCCAGAGGCGCAGGAAGCACAAAAATGACGGGCGCGATGACAGGCCGGTCAGGATGCTGGCAGCAGGACATACTGCACTGGGTCATGGCCGGCATGTCGTGGCCGCAATCCATAGCTTGCTTGGGGGCAGCAGGTGCATGTGACGGTTGATTTCCGTGAATTGGACATTGACCCGCGGTGCAACACGCCGCGGTATAGAGAGACCAGGCCGCCCCCCCAAGCGGGGCATAGAGCAGCACGACCGCCACGAGGCAGAGCATTGCGAAAAGGGAGCGAAGGCGATTGTGCGGCCGCATGGTCACGTGAATCCCAAACTTTCCTTTTATGATACGCCAAAATCGATTAGAAGACAGCATTTCTGAGGAAAGCTTCTTTCAGAAGCGAAGCGGCTGGAACCTTGGGCGCGCCAGAAAGGCAGAATCTTGACTTGGCGTGCGCCGCGTCGCAGACTCGATGTATGGCTCACCCTTACGGAATTTATATCCGCTTCGATTTTGGGACCGACGAGGAAAAGGCCCAGCAGGCGCGGCACAAACTCGACGGCTGGAGACAAGCGTTCCGGCTGGACAAAAGGGTGCAATACAAGATGGACAGGCCGGTGAGCCCTTCAACGGAAGCCGCAAAACCAGCAGCGGCAGAAAAACCAGCTGCTGCAGCCAAGGCTAAAGAAAAGCCCGCAGGAAAAGCCGCTCGCAAAGCAGGAGGCAAATCCGGGGAACCCGCCGCGCCGAAGGCGGACGGTGTCGCCAACGGCAGAGTAGGGCTGCTGGTTCGGCTCTATTTCTCTCCGCACGAAAAGCTTTCCGAGCAGCGCTGGCTCGCGAGGATTCCTGCTGAGGAACCGTTCAAAAGCGCGTCACCGAAAGTGATCCATCAAGGGGATCCGGAATTCGAGGCAACCGACCAGCAGTTCGAATCCATCTCCTCATAGGGAGGGTTGTACGCTTGCAGGAAAGCCCAGGCCAAATTGGACTGATTACCTTGCGCCAAGGGCTTTGACAAGGGGAGCATCTGGGGATGGCGGGAAGGGCGAATCCGCTATAATGAGCTTCCGCTGACCCTCAACCCCTGATTCCAAACACGAGGATGGACGAATGGCGCTTCACACGCGCGTCAGAGTGGCCAAGCTTGACTCCTCCAGACTCCTGGACCTCGATCACGATGTCCTCATCCGCATGTACCGAACGATGTACTTATCGCGGCGGCTGGACGACCGCGAAATCCAGCTCAAGCGCCAGAACAGGATTTTCTTCCAAATTTCCAGCGCCGGACACGAAGCCGTCTGCGCCGTTATGGGGTTACTTTTGCGTCCCGGGGTGGACTGGCTGTTTCCTTACTACCGCGACCGCGCGCTCTGCTTGATGCTGGGCTTAACGCCTTACGAGACACTTTTGGCGGCCGTAGGTGCGAAGGACGATCCCAGCTCCGGGGGGCGGCAAATGCCCTCGCATTGGGGACAGCCGCGGCTTAACATTGTCAGCAAGTCGTCCTGCACGGGAACGCAGTTCTTGCAAGCAGTAGGTGCGGCCGAAGCCACGCTGTATTACCAGGGGCGCGCTAAAGCACTCGCGCAAGCCAAGAAGGCACCGCTCGGACAGCACGTCGGTCATCACAGCGACGAGATTGTGTACGTTTCCGGCGGCGATGGCGCCACCAGCGAAGGCGAGTTCTGGGAGTCGCTGAACATCGCGTGCGCGAAAAAACTGCCTCTGCTGTACTTGATTGAAGACAACGGCTACGCCATCTCCGTGCCCATCGAAGTGCAGACCGCCGGCGGCAGTATTTCCAAATTAGTGCGTGGATTCCCGGGGCTGCACGTCGGCGAATGCGATGGTACGGATCCCTTCGAAAGCTATTCGGTCTGCAAGGAAGCCATGCAGTATTGCCGCGAACGCCGAGGCCCCGCGCTGGTCCATGGGCACGTGACGCGGCCGTATTCTCATTCTCTATCCGACGACGAAAAACTCTATAAAGCTCCCGAAGAGCGCGAAGAAGAAGCGCGCCGCGACCCCATTTCCAAGTTGGCGATGCTTTTAGTGCGCGACGGGATTCTCGATCAGAAACAAATTGAAAGCCTGGAAGCTGAAGTAGATGAGGAAGTCCGCGTCGCTGCCGATCAGGCTCTCGCCGCGGAACATCCCGCCATCGATTCCATTCTCACCAACGTTTATTCGCCGGAGATTGATCCAACGTCGGTGACCTTCGAAACGCAGCCGCATTTTCACAACGCCCCTAAGACCATGGTGGAGATGGTTGCGTTGACCCTTTCCGACGAAATGGCGCGTGACGAACGCATCGTCGTGTTTGGCGAAGACGTGGCCGACGCCAGCCGCGAGGAGAATCTGAAGCAGGTAAAAGGAAAGGGCGGAGTTTTCAAGGCGACTTCGGGCTTGCAGCGGAAATACGGCCACGACCGCGTGTTCAACTCGCCCCTGGCGGAAGCCAGCATCGTCGGGCGCGCCATCGGCATGGCCGTGCGCGGGTTGAAGCCCGTGGCGGAGATTCAATTCTTCGACTACATCTGGCCGGCGATGATGCAGATTCGCGACGAGCTTTGCGTGATGCGCTGGCGTTCCAATGGCGCGTTCAAGGCGCCGGTGGTGTTGCGTGTGCCGATTGGCGGCTACCTGACCGGCGGCGGCGTGTATCACAGCCAGAGCGGCGAATCGATTTTCACACACTGCCCGGGATTGCGCGTGGTGATGCCTTCCACGGCACTGGATGTTGCGGGGCTCTTGCGCACGGCGATCCGCTGCGACGACCCGGTGATGTTCCTTGAGCACAAGCACCTGTACCGGCAGCCGTATAACCGGTCGGAAAATCCAGGGCCGGATTTCACGATTCCTTTTGGCAAAGCCCGCGTGCTGAAAGAAGGCAGCGACCTGAGCATCATCACCTACGGTGCGGTGGTGCATCGCGCGGAAGTGGCCGCCGCGCAATTGCAGCGCGAAGGCATCAACGTGGAAATCCTCGACCTGCGCTCGCTCTCACCGTACGACTGGGATGCCATCTCCGCAACCGTTCGCAAGACCCACCGCGTGATGGTGGCCTACGAAGACATGCTGAGCTGGGGTTACGGCGCGGAGATCGCGGCGCGCATTGCGGACCAGTTGTTCGACGAACTGGACGCTCCCGTCAAGCGCGTGGCGGCCATGGACACGTTTTGCGCGTATCAGCCAAAGCTCGAAGACGTGATTCTTCCCCAAACCGGCCACATCGCCGCCGCCGTGAAACAGCTTCTGGAGTACTAAGCCTGCCTGGTTTAGACTACCGCTGGGAACCCCAGGAAACTATTCGGCCACGATTCTCGTATCTGTAGATGGGACGCGAAAATGCGTTCTGCGAGGGTTAATCCATGATCTGCCCGAATTGCCAGAAGGACATCGCGATTGGGTCGAAGTTTTGCTACAACTGCGGCGCCAAGCAGCCCGAGACGCCTCCGCCAGGTCTTTCGCCGGCGACAGGCGGCACGAAGAGGTTGATGCGCTCGAGGACCGACAAGAAAATCGCCGGTGTCTGCGCGGGCCTTGCCGATTATTTTGATATGGATCCCACGATCATCCGAGTGCTCTGGCTGATTGCCGTGCTTTGTTTTGGCACGGGCTTGCTCGCTTACTTGATTCTCTGGATCGTTCTGCCCGTCGCCCCTGGTGGGGTGATTCCGACGTCAGCCGCCGCGGCACCATAGGGCCCTCCTGACCGATCTTTCCCTGGCAAAAGGACTCTCAGTTCTGAATGCCCATCTGCGTCAGAAAGAAAGCGTAATCAATAGCATTATCCTTTAGCCGGTCATACCGCCCGGATGCGCCTCCATGACCGCCGGGATCCATTTTGGTCTTAAGAATGAGCAGATGGTGGTCCGTCCGCACTGCCCGCATCTTGGCCACGTACTTCGCGGGCTCCCAGTACATCACCTGGCTGTCGTTAAATGAGGTTCGCACCAGGATGTTGGGATACGGTTTGTTCTCGATGTTGTCGTACGGCGAATAGGTGATCATGTAATCGAAGGCCGCCTTCTCCTTCGGATTGCCCCATTCCTCGAATTCCGGCACCGTTAGCGGGATCGAATCGTCCAGCATAGTGTTCATCACATCCACAAACGGAACGCCCACCAATGCGGCATGAAAAAGGTCCGGCCGCATGTTCAGGACGGCGCCCATGAGCAAGCCGCCGGCGCTTCGGCCTTCAATGACCAGCCTATCCTTTGAGCCGTATCCCTGAGCCACGAGATGCTCGGCGCACGCGATGAAGTCGGTGAACGTGTTTTTCTTGTGCATCATGCGGCCGTCGTCGTGCCACGCTTTGCCCATTTCTCCGCCTCCGCGAATGTGCGCCACCGCCACGACCACTCCGCGATCGACCATGCTGAACAAAGTGGGGTTAAAGCCGATGTCGTACGAAGCGCCGTACGATCCATAACCCGTGAGATAGAGCGGCCCTTTTCCATCGAGCTTGGCGCCCTTCATGTGCAGCACGGAGATTGGCACTTTCACGCCATCGGATGCGGTTGCCTGAATTCGCTCCACTTGATAGCGCGTCCGGTCGTACCCGCCGGGCACCTCCTTCTGCTTCAGGAGTGTGGAAGCGCCGCTGGCCATGTCGTATTCGAACACTGATTGCGGGGTGACGAACGACTGGTAGCCGTAGCGGAACTTCCCCGTGTCAAACACGCGGTTGGCGTAGGGATAGCTTACGTAGGCGGGCTCAGGGAATTCGATGGGCCGGCACTGGTTCGTGTGCAGATCGCACACGCGCATTTGCGGTAAGCCCTTTTCGCGTTCGTACAAAACGTAATAGTTCTTGAAATAGTCCGTGTCTTCCAGCATGACGTCCGGGCGATTCGGCAAAATCTCCTGCCAGTTCTTTTTTCCGGGATCGGGAACCGGCGCCTTCACCAGCCGGAAATTGCGCCCCGTATCGTTCACACGGATGTAAAAGAAGTCGCCGTTGTGATCCGGATAGTATTCAACGTCCTGCTTGCGAGGTTCGAGAACCTTCCATTCCGCCATCGGCTGGTCGGCGGGAATGTAACGAGCTTCCGTAGTGGTGTGGCTGCCGGAGAAGAGATAAATATAAGCCTTACTGCGACTCTTCCGCGTGAAGACGTCAAAGCGCTCATCCTTTTCCTCGTATACCAGCGTGTCTTTTCCGGTCGTGCCCAAGGCATGCCGGTACATCTGATATCCCCGCTTCGTCGTTGCATCTTCCACGGTGTAGAAAAGCGTCTTGTTGTCGTTGGCCCAGGCCACGGAGTCGACCCGCTCGGCATGGTCTGGTAGGAGCTTTCCCGTGTGTAAATCCTTGAAGGCCAGCGTGAACTGCCGGAACCCGGTGTTGTCCGTGGTGTACGCCAGAAGGTTACTGTCGTCGCTGACCTCAAACGAGCCGAGCGACATGAACGCCTGTCCTTTGGCGAGTTCATTCACGTCCAGAATCACCTCTTCCGGCGCGTCCATGCTGCCCTTTTTGCGGCAGCGAATCGGGTACTGCTTGCCCGCTTCCGTCCGCACGTAATAGAAGTAGCCTCCCTCCTTGTAGGGAACTTCCACGTCGGTTTCCTTGATCCGGCTCAGCATTTCGTCGTAGAGCTTTTTCTGGAAAGCCTCGGTAGGCTTCATCACCGCGTCGGTGTAGGCGTTCTCGGCTTCGAGATAATCTTTCACTTCCGGGTTCTTCTTGTCGCGCAGCCAGAAGTAGTTATCCACCATCTTATGGCCGTTGATCTCCGTGAGCTTTGGGACTTTCTTTGCTATCGGTGGCGCAGGAAGCGATGAAGAATCATCCGCCGGAGATAGCCGCAATTCGGCGGCGAGCAGTAGCGCCACAAACACCAGAAAGGCAGGCAGAAGGAGGCGCGAGAACAGTTTGTTCATTGGAGTGTCCTTCCGAGGAGTTGCGAAACCCCTCGATTGTATATCAAGCCTTTGGCGAGACCTGTCAAGGATTCAGCAAGAGCCTGCTCGTTCTATCCAGCATTTCTCGAACCGCGCTACTTGCCCCCTTTTTCGAATAAGGGCTGGTCCAAGGAAAATGTCCCCGCGCCCACCGTTGCCAGCGCGAAGCAGGCCACCGCAAGCGCCAGCGGGAATTCGTATTCATGCACGGCCAAGTAGCCCTTGCTGCTGTGTACTTTCCAGATTGCCACACTCATTTCCACGGCCAGCAACAGCGCCGCCGGCCGCGTAAACAATCCCAGCATCAACAGCACTCCGCCAAAGACCTCTAGCACTCCCGCAATATAAACGAAGTATCCCGGCAGCCCATGTTCCACGAAGAAGCCCTGCATGCCGCCGCCCAGGTGCGCCAGCTTGGGGTAACCGTGAGCGAAAAAAATCACGCCGAGCGCGAGGCGCAGCGCCAGCAACGCAAAGGGCTGGAGAGCGTTGAGGGATTTCATCAGAGAACCTCCGGGAGGGATTTCGCGCGTGATTTTTTCGGAAGCTGCGGCATTCTAACAGAAAAGCATCGCGCCCATGGGCATCTCCGGCGCCAGCGGCCCTTTCAGGTACAATCTCTAGCGATTGGGGAAAAGACAGGAAGCGTATGAGCAAAAGAAAGACCTTCGCTGTGGTCAATGGCGGCGGCGACGCTCCCGGGTTAAACGCGGCGATTCGTGGCGTGGCGCGCTCGGCGATCAATGCGCACGGGATGCGCGTGCTCGGCATTCACAACGGTTTCGACGGCCTCATCTGGCCGGAAGGTGCGAAGGAATTGACGGAGGAATCCGTCAGCGGCATTTTGCCACGCGGCGGCACGATTCTTGGCACCACCAATCGTGGCAATCCTTTTGCCTACCGCACCCAGGAAGACGGCAAGGACGTGGTGCGCGACTATTCCAATCTTTGTCTGGAAAACGCCCGCCGCCTGGGCATTGATGCATTTGTGGTTATCGGCGGTGACGGTACGCAGCACATCGCCCGCGATTTCGCGCGCAAAGGGATGCACATCGTTGCAGTACCCAAGACCATTGACAATGACCTTTCCGCCACCGACGTCACTTTTGGTTTCGACACCGCCATCCTCATCGCCACCGAGGCCATCGACCGCCTCCACACTACTGCGGAGAGCCACCATCGCGTCATGCTCATTGAAGTCATGGGACGCGACGCAGGCTGGATTGCGCTGCACGCCGGCATCGCGGGCGGAGCACACATCATCCTCATCCCGGAAATTCCCTTTTCGTTTCAAGCCGTCAGCGAAGCCATTCGACAGCGCGAAATTCGCGGTTGCCATTACAGCCTTATCGTTGTGGCGGAAGGCGCGAAGCTTCCCGCCACCGATCCCGGCGGCAAGCCTATTCCACCGTGTGGCCCGGGAACCGTCGCCAACACCATCGCTTTCACGCTTCGCGAAATGCTCCACAAGGAAATTCGCGTGACCGTTCTGGGCCATGTCCGGCGTGGCGGTTCGCCCACGCCTTTCGATCGCGTGACCGCCACGCGCAGGGGAGTGCATGCCGTAGATCTCGTCGCACGCGGCGAGTTTAATCGCATGGTCTGCCTGCGAGGCATGCATATTGAGTCCGTGCCGCTCGAAAAAGCGTGGAAGCCATGAAGCTGGTCGGGCCCGATAGCGAAATTGTGCATGCTGCGCGCGCCATCGGCACAACCTTCGGGGACAGTGCATGAAGCGCAAGCTTCTCATCGCCGTGCCGCTGCTTTGCCTTGTGATTTTTTTCGCCTGGATGTTTCGTCCTAAGCGGGAAACGCAAGGCGAAGCATTCGTCAACGAAAAAGTCGCTCCCGTGCTCAGCGGCATCGCCCAGGTGCGTCAACAGGTGGGAGTGCTGCATTACGGCGAGCGTGTCGAGGTCCTCAGTAAGCGCAATGAATACATGAAGGTTCGAACTTCCTCCGGGTCCGTTGGATGGGTGGACAGCCGTCAGTTAATGGAGCCGGCCCTCTGGCAGCGCAGCATCAAGCTGCTCGAACAAGTCCGCAACATGCCCGTGCAAGCGCGCGGCCGCACCAAAGTGTCCACGAATCTGCGCGTGCTTCCCGGACGCACTGAACCGCGTCTCTACCAATTTGCGCGCAATGTTCCCGTCGAAATTGTGGGACGCGGCGTAGCCGAGTGGATGCAGACCACCGATGAAAAGGATTCCGGCGAACCGCTGGAAACTAAGAAAGAAGATTGGTTCCTGGTCCGGGGCATTGCCACGCGCCCGCCCGGAGAATCCTCGCGCGCCGCGGAGACCACTACCACGGAGCCCGGCGATCAATCCGTCCCGGTTGCGGGATGGGTCGTTGCGCGCTTCATTGAGCTGGATCTGCCGGATCCCGTGCGCGAAGGCACGGCCTCCGCCAACATTCGTCCCCTCGCTTGGTTTGAGTTGAACCGCGTCCCAGATCCCTCCGGCGACAAGCCGCAATACCTTCTTGCTGCGACGCGCGGGCCGGAAGGTCAGCCATGTGACTTCACCGCCCTGCGCGTTTACACCTGGTTTGCAAAGAGAAGCCGCTACGAAACCGCCTTCATCGAAAACAAGCTCTGCGGCCAATTGCCGATCCGCCTCGGCAAGGGTCCCAAAGACGAGCCCGAATTTCACTTCCATGTCATGGACAGAAATAAGGAGGAACGCGTCTATCGGTTGACGCAGACTGTGGTGCGGCGCATTCGTGAACCGAGCGAGGCCAAAAGCAAACGCGTAGCTACCAAGCGCACTAAACCAGCGCCGCGGTAACCTATGTTCTGAAAAACTTACGATCTGCCGCTGCACTTCGGGGCGCGGGTGGAGAACAACGGGATGACCTTGCATATCTGCGAAGCAGAAGTCCGCGAGGTGCTCGACATGCCGTGGGCGCTTCGTGCGGTCGAAGAAATTTCCCGCAAGCAGGCCACCGGAGAAGTCGTCGTGCACCCGCGGAGACGCTTCGAATTGTCTCACGGCGGATTTTTTCACTACATGGCTGCCGCGGACTATACCGCGGGTTTTGTGGCCTTGAAGCAATACACTTACGTGCGCGGCAAGCTGCAATTTCTCGTTCCGCTCTACGAGATGGCCACGGGCGACCTCCTCGCAGTCATCGAGGCCGATTACCTGGGGCAATTGCGCACCGGAGCCGCTTCTGGCGTGGCTACGAAGTATCTGGCGCGCGAAAATTCGCACGTCGCCGCCATCATCGGAACCGGGGGACAGGCGCGGACGCAGCTCGAAGCCGTTGCCGCCGTTCGAAAGCTCGAATCCGCGAACGTCTATGGCCGCGATACCGCCAAGCGTGAAAACTTTTGTAAGGAAATGTCGGCACGGCTGGAAATCTCCGTGATCCCCAGCGGCTCCTCGGGCGACGCCGTCCACGGTGCAGATATCGTTTGCACCGCCACCACTTCCTCACAACCAGTGGTCTTCGGCGCGGACCTGGCGCCTGCCGTTCACATCAACGCCATCGGCGCGAACCATGCGCACAAGCGCGAGTTGGATGATGAAGCCGTAAGCAGCGCCGACGTCGTCGTCGTGGACTCCATCGAGCAGTCGCGGCAGGAAGCGGGCGACCTGATCATGGCATTCAAAGACGACGAAATCTGCTGGACTGGCGTCCGCAAGCTTTGCGATGTGGTTGCCGGCAAAATCAGCGGGCGCACGAGCGATTCGGAAGTCACGCTGTTCAAGTCCAACGGCATTGCGTCGTGGGATCTGGCTGTCGCAATTAAAGTGTACGCCGCTGCCCGCGAGAAAAAACTCGGCCGCGAATTGCCGTTTTGGACTGGCGGTTCGGGCAATTAGCCGTTGAGGAGGTCCGGCTGCCTGTTTAGAAAAGCGCGCACCTGAGTTCAAGCGAAAATAGAAAAATCGCGAGAGCATAGTAAGCTGTCATCATGCGAACCCTCCCCGACCACCTTCGCAAAGGTATGAAGCTTGTCATCGTGGGCTGCAATCCCAGTGAATCCTCCGTCCGCGTCGGACACTACTATGCCGGCCGCGGTAATGAATTCTGGCCCATCCTTTACGAGAGCGGCGTCGTGCCCGAGCCGTTTGATTATCACGACGACCGACGAGTGATCGAATTTGGCATCGGCCTCACCGATTTGGTGAAGCGTCCAACCAAAGGCGTCGAGGAACTGAAGCGAGAAGATTTTGCGGAAGGGCGCATCGTGCTCTCGCAAAAACTCGAGGAGTTTGCTCCGCACGTCGTGGCGTTCAATGGCAAGCTCACCTACGAACAGTTCGCGCAGCGCCGCTGCAAATACGGAATCCAGAAAGAATTGCTGTACGGAGCGCGCGTCTATGTTTTGCCTTCCACCAGCGGGGCCAACAATAAATTCAAGAACGAGAAATTGTTGCACTTTCGAAAGTTGGCTAAACTCGTGGCCAAAGTTGAAAAAACCAGGGAAGTCCAAGCAAACTAGGTTTGGAAGCTGATGAGCCATTCTCCTCAACCCGCACAGGCTGGCCCGGTCCTTCACGAAGCAAAGCACGACGGCGTCGCCGTGCTGATCATGAATAGGCCCGACCGCCTGAATGCCCTGAATAACGAACTCACGACCGCTCTGAACGATGCGCTGGGCCGCATTGCCGCGGATGAATCAGTCCGCGTTGTAGTACTCACCGGCGCCGGCCGCGCTTTTTGCGCTGGCGGCGACCTTGCGTTGATTGGCAAAGGCCGCGAGACGGGTCAGACGCAGTCGTTGGAGCCGCTCCTGCGAGCCGGGATGCAAGCCGTTCTCAAGATGCGCATCATGCCGCAACCGGTGATTGCCGCCGTCAATGGCGCCGCAGCAGGCGCGGGAATGAACATCGCTCTGGCCGCGGACATTCGCATCGCTGCCGAAGAAGCCACGTTCGGCCAGAATTTTGCCAAAGTTGGGCTGTTCCCCGATTTTGGCGGAACGTACTTCTTGCCGCAGCTCGTCGGCCCCGCCAAAGCCGCCGAGCTTTTTTATAGCGGTGACATGATTGACGCGAAGACTGCGCTTCAGCTTGGTATCGTGAATCGGCTGGTACCCGGCGCGCAGCTCGAAGCGGAAGTGCGGTCCCTCGCGCAAAAAATCGCGCAAGGGCCGCCCCTGGCGATTCGGGCGGTAAAAAGGAACTTATTCAGCAGCGAAAAAGAAAGACTCGAGAAAGCTCTGGAACAGGAAGTCCAGGAACAAGTTCGCTGTTATCTTTCCGAAGATTGCCAGGAAGGTATTCGCGCTTTCCTTGAAAAACGGTCCCCGCAGTTTCGTGGCAAATAGCTGTAAAATGTAAACGCTTGGTAAGCATGGCCACTCATCTCGAAACCATTCAGCTCCGTCTAGAGCACCGCACCGCCTGGATCACGCTCGACCGCGCTCCCCTGAACATCCTGGATATTGCGACGATGGAAGCGCTCGATGCGGCGCTTGAGCGCGCCCTGCCCAAATCGGATTTCGTGATTTTCCAGGGCGCGGGAGTTAAGGCGTTTTGCGCGGGCGCGGACGTTGCCGACCACGCTCCCAAGCGCGTGGAGAAAATGCTTTCCGCGTTTCACGCCGTGTTTCGCCGCCTGGCCACAGCCGATTGCCTGACCATTGCCGCTGTGCACGGTTACTGCCTTGGCGGCGGCATGGAACTTGCCACGTTTTGCGATTTCGTCCTCGCTACTGAATCCGCGCAGTTCGGTCAGCCGGAAATCAGGCTAGGATGCTATCCGCCGGTAGCGATGGTGACGTTGCCTCGCCTCGTTGGCATGCAAGCGGCCGCGCACTTGATTCTCACCGGCCATCAAATTAGTGGCACGGAAGCGCACCGCCTCGGCCTGGTCACACGCGTCGTTCCCGACTATGAGCTTCCCGCCGCCGTGGATGCGCTTCTCGAAGAGCTTCGAGCGCTGAGCCCCAGCGTGCTCCACTTGACCCGGCGAACTCTCGCCCGCCTTCACTCGTCCGATTTTCTGAAGCACCTCGAAGAAGCGGAACGCGTATACCTGTCCGAGCTGATGCAAATGCGCGATGCGCAGGAAGGCATTCGCGCCTTCCTCGAAAAGCGCAAGCCGGTTTGGAGAGTGAAATAAAATAAGAACATGGACCAACTGGAAATTACTCCGACAGAAGTGAAGGCGCGGCTCGACCGCGGAGAAAATGTAGTGCTCGTTGACGTACGCGAGCCGTGGGAATTTGAAATTTGCCGAATCGAGAGCGCGAAACACGTTCCCCTTGGCGCGCTGGCTGCCAGCCTGGATACACTGCCGGACGTCGACGAGGTGATTTGTTATTGCCATCACGGCATGCGAAGCTTGGATGCGGCGGCATGGCTGCGTTTTCAAGGATTCGAGCGTGCCAAGTCCCTGGCCGGGGGTATCGAGCGCTGGTCGCTCGAAGTCGACTCCAAAGTCCCGCGGTATTAACGCTCCTTGTTTTTCATTTTGTGCCCGGCTGCATGTACGATCTCCCGAGGGGGCGAGGCTTGCCCCGTCCCTCTGCGTCGAAGGTCCTATGCCCAAAGTGAGAGTCAAGTTTCTCAACAAGCCAACCTGAACTACCTGCCGCAAAGCAAGGGGTCTCTTGCTGGAACTGGGTGTGGAACTCGAATCGCGCGACTTGCGCACGGAGCGTTTGACCGAGGCCGAACTGGACGCGCTGATCGGCCAGCGCGATTGCAGGGAATTTTTGAATCCGCGCAACGAAATCTTCCGCACGCGAAACATGAAGGAACATCCGCCTTCGCGCGCGGAAGCGATCCAACTGATGGCCAAGGAACCCAATCTGATTCGCAGGCCCATTGTGATGCGCGGTTCGCAAATGGTTCTTGGTTTTGACGAAGAAGCGTACAAAAAGCTTTTGAAATGAGTAGCAGTTGGCATAACTTTTAGGCGCTTGTTCATACGCAGAGAAAAGAGTGCCGGAAATGAAATCACTGGCCGAAAGAATCGTCATCCAGCAAGGCGACCTAACAGAGATGGACACGGACGTCATCGTCAACGCCGCGAACAACGATTTGATCCTTGGCGGAGGCGTGGCCGGGGCGATCCGGCGAAAAGGCGGCGACGCCATCCAGCGCGAGTGCAACGAGATCGGTACCATCCCCGTGGGATACGCTGCGATTACGAGCGGCGGAAAGCTGAAAGCCAGGTTCGTGATCCACGCCGCAAGCATGCGGCTTGGTGGAGCGACAACCGCGGAAACACTGCGGAGTTCTACCGCGCACTCCCTGAGGATTGCGAAAGACCGGGGACTGAGAAGCATTTCGTTTCCCGCGGTCGGTACCGGCATCGCCGGGTTTCCGCTGGAAGAGTGTGCGAAGATCATGCTGCGCGAGGCAGCGGAACATCTGCGTGGCGAAACTTCGCTTGAGACGGTGCATTTCGTGCTGTTTGACGACGTCGCTAAGGAAATCTTCGAGCGCACTTGGAACAAGCTGCAAGCTGAACTGTCCTCAGGAACCGCGGGAGCAACAGACGCATGACGCCGCTCGAAGAATTGCTTGCGGAGCGGATTCGCCGCTACGGCCCCATCCCTTTTGCCGACTTCATGCGCGAATGCCTGTACCATCCGGTGCATGGGTACTACAGCAAAGCGGAATCGCAGCGGTTCGCGGATTACTACACCAGCGTGGATGTGCATCCGATTTTTGGCCGATTGCTCGCGCGGAAATTTGGCCAAATGTGGGAGCAGCTTGACCGGCCGACAGAATTTTTGCTCGTGGAAGTGGGCGCGGGAGTAGGGCGGTTGGCCGGGCACGTCCTGGATTTTTGCAAAGCGCGGCTGCCGGAATTTTACTGGGCGCTGCGCTATGTCGCCGTGGAGCGGTCAGCGTCGCGGCGCGAGCAAGCTGCTTCGCGATTGGAACGCCACGCGACGGCGGGCCGCCTGCGGATTGCGGCGGAGATTGCAGCGCAGATTCCCGCGGGCTGCATTTTCTCGAATGAATTGATCGACGCGCTGGCCGTGCACCGCATGGTGATGCGCGAAGGCGTGCTGCAAGAAATTTGTGTGGGTTGCGACAACGAAGAATTTGTAGATGTGGTCGCGCCGGTTTCCACGTGCGCGATCAACGAATATTTTGCGACGCAAGGCATCACACTGTACGAAGGCCAGCACGCGGAAGCGGGGCTCGAAGCGTGCGATTGGATCACGGAAATCGGGCGGCGCATCGCGAGGGGATTTGTGCTGACCGTTGATTACGGCCATCGCGCGGCGGAGCTCTTCGACGAGCGCCACATGCGCGGCACGTTGCTGGCTTACCGGGAGCATTGCGTGAGCGAGGATTTCTACGCGTCGCCGGGAGAGCAGGACCTGACCGCGCATGTGAATTTCACGGCCCTCGAAACTTGGGGGCGACGGTCGGGCCTGGAAACGGCGACGCTTACCTCGCAGACGGCCTTTCTGTTGGCGCTGGGGGAGGCGAACGAGTTCGCCGACCTCTACGACCCGGGACAAAACGAAGCGGAGCAGATTCGCGCGCGCTTGCAACTGAAGACGCTCATCCATCCCGAGGGCATGGGTGAACGGTTTCAGGTTTTGCTCCAGCGGAAAGGTCTTGGCGGACGACTGCGGTAGAGTGTGGGTTGCGAGCGCAGGAGGGACCAGTGGCAAGGCTCGCATCGGGGCCTGCTGCCTCGCTCAGGATGACCGTTTAGTATTGGGCAGCAAGGGGAGTTCTATTGCGGGGAAGGATCCGGCCTTTTCTTGAGGACCGGCTTTTCGCCGGAAGCGGGGGTGGCGAGTGTTGAACCAGGCTTTGCAGGTTCCGTGGGTGCGGGCGTGGCAACCAGTTCGCCGCCGCTTTCAGAGTAGGGTTTCTTGATCAACTGTTCCGCTCGAGCCTGTGCCCCACCGGTATTGTCGTTGGTCTGCTTGGCTTTGCTGTACTCGTTGACGGCGCGCTCGCGCTGACCCAGCAAATCGAAAATCTCTCCGAGATAAACATGGCTCCAGACTTCGGTCCATTTTTCCGAAGGCTCAGGAACATTCTGCAGAGCTTCGCGGAAAGAGTTGGCGGCGGCCTGGTAGTTTTTCTGGTAGAAGAACGCTTCGCCCATGCGGAAATTGGCGAGCGGGCGCCCGGGCTGGATGCTGAGCGCTTTCTGGTACTGTGCGATGGCGTCGTAAAAGCGGCCTTGTTCGGCGAGATCCTCGCCTCGGGCAATGGCCGCTCGAGCGCGCAGCGGGACGCTAGATTTGAGAATGACGTTGCTTGGATCGATTTTGATGCCGAGTGGCTTGGGCCGGCCGAAAACGTCGACAGAAAATTGCGTTTCAAGGCCGGTACATTCGATGGTCTTGGTTTCCGGGTTGCCTTCCGTTTCGATGCGCAAATCCACGGGCATGTGGAAGGTTTCGAGAGGCTGCTTGATTTTGCCGACGACGCGGAAACCTTTCGGCGTGCGGTAGACGACGTAATCGAGCGTAAATTCCGGGACGCCGGTGGAGTTCAGCCACTGTGCGAAAAAGCTGCGCAGATTCGGCGGATCTTGCCCCTGCTTTGTGGAAGCTTGGACGCGGCGCTCGGCGAGATTCTCAAAATCCTCGATGTGAGCGGATTTTTCGGCAAACTGAAAGTAAAAGTCGTGCAGCGCGGACTTGAAGGCCACGTCGCCCATCATGGCGCGCAGCATGTGAAAAAGCATGGCGCCTTTGTTCATCACGACGGAGCGGTAGTCCGGGGAATACGTCGCGAGACGGCCAGCTTGGCCGACGGGCGCGGCGTCCTCATACATCAACGCACCAACCGCGAATTCGTCTACGGCACGCAGGCCCGCTTCCTTGCCGGAAGTTTGTTCAGCATAGAGCGCTTCACAGTAGCGTGCGAGGCCGTCGCTGATCCAGGCGTCGTTGGGCGTGGCAGGAGCAACCTGCACTCCCCACCATTGCGAGGCGACGAGGCGGGCAATGGCGCGGTCGCTGGCTTTGGGGTCCCACATGCGCTGGCTCAGGAGAAGCGCGCCAGGAGCGGCGAAATCGCGGAGCGTGCCTTCGGGCAATTGAATCAGAGCGAAAGAAGGATCGGGGATGGGGCCGAACATGTCGGAGAAAGCCACGGCGGCCCGCGCAACGTCGGCAGCAAACTCCTGCGCGTTCGAGGACATATTGCGCGGCGCGTAAACGTTGACGCTGATGCCCTCTGCTTGTCTGGGATTGAGCTGCAGGTTGCCGGCGACAAACGTGCCATGTTGCGCGGGCCGGTTGCACTCAAAGGTGTAGAGAAGGCGGCTGCCTTCGACGGCGTTTTTTCCCGGTACAGGCGTGGGAGCCGGCGCTTTGCCGGAGCCTGCAACGGCGAAAGTTGCGGGAACGTTCAACCGGAACGAGGCGGTATAGCGATTGGACGGATAATCGGTGAGCGGGAACCAGCGCGCAGGTAAAAGCAAATAGGCGCCATCCTTGGTGATCGAAGCGACGCGGATGCCGGGCACGGGGCTGTTTTCTTCGTTGAAGAGCAAACCCGCGTAGGTGAAAGTGAGCGTAACGTGGCCGCCCGAGGCGACGGGAGTGAGAAGCTGGACGTTGACAAAAAGAGGATTTTGGCTGTCGCGCTCGAAGGTGAGCGGTTTGCCTTCGGGGCTTTTGACTTCCTTGACGACGAGGTTGGGATGAAGCTCGACGCGCACGTTGCTGGAGGCTTCGGTAGCGACGAGATCGATTTTGGCGGTGGCAGAAAGCGACTGGCCAATGGCGTCGAGCGTTGCAGAGACGTCGTAGTGGGTGGCAAGAAAATTCACCGGACGCGGAGCCTGGGCATGGAGCGGCGCAGCGGCCAACGAAAGGAGCAGCAGGAACATACCGATAGTGTCTGAAATCCCTCGACGACGGGTCATCGGACCCCTTTCCATGTGATGCCTATCCCCAATCACTGTACACCTAATAGGATACCAAAGAGCTCACTTCGCGTTGCTTGTGGCGGTACCTAGCAGCCGGACGATTTCGTCGGCGGCACGGTCTACGGCTCCAGGAGGACCAAGGAGTTTTTGCACTTCTTGCAGGCAGCACCGCATTTCTGAGACGCGCGGATTGGGGCTAGGCGGGCCGGACAGCAGCGATTCTGCCTCGGCGGCGAGACGCTGTGGCGTGAAGCCGTTCTGAATCAATTCCGGAACGACGGCGCGCCCTGCGATGAGATTGACCATGCTGAAGAACTTGGTTTTCACCAGCGGCTTAGCGAGGAGCGCGGTGAGCGACGAAAGGCGATAAACCACAATCATGGGTTTACCCAAGAGGGCGGCTTCGACCGTGGCGGTGCCGCTGGAGACGATCGCGAGGTCGGCGGCCGCCAAGGCGTTGTAGGTGTCGTTCGAAATGAGTCTCAGGTGCCAATCACGGGGAAAGTCTTTCTCAATCCTCGCGGCATCCAAGCCCGGCGCAACGGCAATCACTATCTGTGGTGGACCAGGAAAGCGCAGGCGAATTTCACGAAGCCCTTCGATTAACACCGGAAGATGATGGGCGATCTCGCCACGACGGCTGCCGGGAAGAACGGTGATGATTTGCCCTTCATTTGGAAGACCGTATTTCCTGCAAAATAATTCCCGCGTCAGGCTGGCGTTGACGTTTCCCACCAACGGGTGGCCGATGAATTTCACAGGCACGCCGGCGTCGGCATAGAACTTTTCTTCAAAATGAAAAATGCAGAGCGCTTCGGCAAAGCGGCGTCGCACCAGCTTCACACGCCAAGGGCGCCAGGCCCAGAATTGTGGGCAAATATAATAGACGTTCCGAATGCCTTTAGGACAGAGCTTGCGCGCCAGGCGCAGGTGAAAGCCGGGAAAATCCGTGAGGATGGCGAGCGGGGGCTTTCGACGACCCGCTTCTTCGACAAGATGACGCATGGCGCGAACGAGCGAGGGCAAGCGCTTCAGCACCTCGGTGATTCCCACGACGGAGACTTCGGAATAGTCGGTGATGATTTCCACGCCGGCGGCGCGCATCTGTGGTCCGCCCATGCCGAAGATGGCGACGTCGAGGCGCTGCTTTAGGGCAGAGGCGAGGCGTGCGGCATACATGTCCCCGGAAGCTTCACCGGCGGAGAGCAGAAGCGGAATAGGTGGCATGCGCGGCGAAGAAAGCGATCAGTCGCTGGCCGGCAGAGCAGACGGCTCGGCCGCGCCACGGGCTTCGAGAGGAATGTGCAGCTCCTGCTCTTTGTACTGGAGCTGATAGAGGCGGAAATAAATACCGCGCTGGAGGAGAAGCTCCTGGTGCGCACCTTGCTCGCGCAAGCGCCCTTTGTGAAAGACGAGGATGCGATCCGCGTGCTGGATGGTGCTGAGGCGGTGGGCGATGACGAGTGCGGTGCGCCCGGAGAGCAGGCGATTCAATGCCTCGCGAATCTGCAACTCCGTCTTGGTGTCTACGCTGGAGGTGGCCTCGTCGAGAATCAGGAAGCGCGGATTGTGCGCCAGCGCGCGGGCGAAATTGATCAGCTGGCGCTGGCCGACAGAAAGCGTGGAGCCGCGCTCGTTGACGTTGGTGGCGGGGCCTTCGGAGAGCGAGCGAATGAAGTCACCGAGGCCGACTTCTTCGAGGGCGCGCTCGACGGTGACGGTGTCGATGTTCGGCGTGCCAAGGCGGACGTTGGCTGCAATCGTTCCGGTAAAAAGAAAAGGATCCTGGAGCACGATACCGAATTGGCGACGCAAGTCCTGCAGCTCGATGGTGCGAATATCCTTGCCGTCGAGCAGGATTTGGCCGCGCTGAATGTCGTAGAAGCGGAGAAGCAGGGAAATGAGAGTGGTCTTGCCGGCGCCGGTGTGACCGACAATGGCGAAAGTCTGGCCGGGTTCGACGCGGAAAGAAACATCGCGAAGCACCCAATCTTCTTCGGAAGGTTCGCGGACATTGCGGTAGCTGAACCAGACATTGCGAAATTCGATTTCGCCGTGTGGACGGACGAGTGTGATGGCGTTGGGGTCCGATTGAATGGTCACCGGTTCGTCGAGAAGCTTGAAAATGCGTTCGGAGGCGGCCATGGCGGACTGCAGGATGTTGAATTTCTCGCTGAGGTCCTGAATGGGCCGGAAGAAACGCTGCGCGTACATGGTGAATTCCGTGAGCACGCCGAGCGTAAGCGCGCCATGCAAGATGCGATTCCCGCCGGACCAATAGATAAGAGCAATGGTGGCAAAGCTCAGGAATTCGACTGCGGGGTAAAAGAGGGCGTAGGCCAGAATAGCATCGCGCCAGGCGAGCATGTTGTCGCGATTGCGCTTGGAGAATTCCTCCATGGCTTTTTTCTCACGATTGAAAAGCTGCACCACGCTCATGCCCGAAATATATTCTTGGAGGAAAGCGTTGATCCGCGCGATGGCGATACGGATGCGGCGGTTGGCGTCGCGTACATATTTGCGAAAAATCAGCGTGACGATCAGGATGCCGGGCAGGATGGCAAGCGTGTCAAGAGCCAGGCGGCGGTCGAGCTTGAAAAGCAAGGCGGCCATAACCACGAGCAGGAAAAAATCGTTAATCATGGTGACGACGCCCGCGGCGAAGAGATCGTTGAGCGCGTCGACGTCGGTGGTGACTCGAGTCACCAAACGACCGACGGGGTGGCGGTCGAAATAACTCATGGGCAAGCGCTGTAAGTGGCCAAATATCTCACGGCGCATGTCGTACATGGTTTGCTGGCCGACGCGCTGCATGATGCGGATTTGAATGTACTGGGCGAGAAAATCGAACGCCAGGACGGCCAAGTACAGCAAACTCAGCCAAATGATCCCAATCCACGCGCTGGATTCAGCGATCTTGTGGTCCATTGCTGGGACAAAGTTGTTATCAATGGCCTTCTGGAAAATCGCGGGAGGAGCGAGTTCGAGAGGCGTGACGACGGCCACCAGCGCAAGCGCCAACACCACACGCCAGCGGTACGGCTTCAAGTATTGCAAAAGCCGCCGCATCAAGCGCGAGTCGTACGCTTTGCCTAAGGCCTCTTCTTCTTGCAAAGTGCTCATGCGTTTTCGAGCTCTTCTTCGAGCAACTGCTTCTGGTACAAATCCGCGTAATAACCGCCGCGTCCGAGCAACTGATCATGTGTGCCGCGCTCGATGATGCGGCCTTCGCGGAGAACCACGATCTGGTCGGCGTTCTGCACCGTGGACGTGCGGTGCGAAATCAGAATCGTCGTGCGGCGGCGCATGACGCTGCGCAAGCCGGAGAGAATTTTTTCCTCAGTCTGTGTGTCCACGCTGGAGAGCGCGTCGTCCAGGATCAGAACGCGCGGATCGCGCACAATGGCCCTGGCAATCGCAGTGCGCTGTTTCTGTCCGCCCGAGAGAGTGATGCCGCGCTCTCCAACGGTCGTGTCGTACCCGGCGGCAAAGTCCTGTATGTCCCCATGAAGGCTGGCGATTTCCGCCGCTTCGCGGGCGCGCTCGGGATGGTAATCCCGTAATCCGAAGGCGATGTTGCCGCCGACGGTCTCGCTGAAGAGATAAGTGTCCTGCGGAACGTAGCCGATGGAACGGCGCAGGGTTTCGAGCGGCCAATCTTGAATGGGATGACCGTCAATCAGCACGGTTCCTTTGGGCGCTTCCCAGAGCCGGGCGACGAGGGCGGCGAGTGTGGTTTTACCGCATCCGGTGGGCCCGACTACGGCAAGAGTGGAGCCGGCAGGAATCTTCAGGTTGATGTCGGAAAGAACCGGGTGCAGGCCGCCGCCGTTGGATTTCCCAAAGCCATTGGAGCCGTTCGCGCCAGAAAGAGTAGTTGGGTAACTAAAAGTAAGATTCCGGAACTCAATTTCGCCGACCGGAGCCGCGTCTTTGGGGAGGATCGCGGCGCGATCGTCAATATTTGGTTTCGCGGTAAGGATGAAATTCAGGCGGCCCATGGAAGCGGCGCCGCGCTGGAAGATATTAGTCACCCAGCCTAGCGCAATCATCGGCCAGACGAGCTGGTTTAGGTAGAAAAAGAAGGCGATCAGGGCGCCGAGCGTGATTTGGCCGTTAAGGAGTTGGTGGCCGCCCTGCCAGAGAACGATTAGGAAGCTCGTGCCCACCAACGCCTGGAGCGAAGGCATGAACATGCTCCAGGTGCGGATCAAGCGAATGTTGCGCGAGACGTACTCGCGATTGGGCTCGTCGAACGCCTGCATTTCCGCTTCTTCCTGCGCATAAGCGCGCACAATGCGCACGCCGGAGAGGTTTTCCTGCACGCGCGCGGTGAGCGTGGCCAGGGCGGCCTGAATGTTTTCGTAGAGCTCATGGATGGTCTTGCCGAAGAACCACACGGCGATGGCCACCACTGGCGCGGGGAGCAAGACCCACAGCGTGAGCGATGGGGACAACGTGACCATGACCAGGATGGCCATAATCATGGTGACGATCGTGGTGGCGCTATACATGATGCCGGGCCCGAGCACCATGCGAACGGAATTGAGGTCGTTGGTGGCGCGCGACATCAGTTCGCCGGTACGGTTGCGCACGTAAAACTCAGGTTCGAGAGCCAGCAGGCGTTTCAGCACGTCGCCACGAATGTCGTACTCGATGTCGCGTGAGACGCCGATCAGAATCCAGCGCCCCGAAAAGGAAAGAACGCCCTTGATCGCAACGCAAAGGACCACGATGAGGCAGTAAATGCCGAGCGTTTGACGGCTGTTTGGCGCGTAAAACGGTATGGCCTGGCTGAGTTTGGACACGCGCGGAATTGCCGCAATCGCCGGGCCTTTAGCTTTGCCCCCCGAATTCTCGAACGGGGCGGGGCTACCGGCAAGTGTGTCGGTCATGACGCCAGTGGCCAGCGGGAGCACGTTGGTCACGACGCCCATCAAAAAAACCATCAATAACCCGAAGACCATGCTCCATGTATACCGGCGAAGGTAGGGCATCAGTCCGCGCAAGTCTTTGCTGGGAGGTGGCTCCTGTCCTGTGCCGGACGGCGAGCTCGCGCAGGTCGTTGCCTGGCTCATCGCAGGGTGGACCTCGCCGTGCCGATGGACGGAGACTCGAGCAGGAAATGCTCGTAGTTGCGATCGAGCGACTGGTACCGCTTCGTTGCGGAATTCCAGCGCACGCCGATAGTCTGGGGGTGCGAATCGGTTATGCCCTTCAGCGGCGTGAAGTAAAGCTGCAAGCCTTTGTCCTCGCTTTGTTCATACTGCAGCCGCCAGCCGGTCACCGCGGTCAAAGGCGTCAGGCCGAGAAAACCTTTCTGGTTTTTCAGATGCTCATCGACGCGCAAAACTTCCGACCATTTTCCGTCATCGTTTTCCGCGACCACGGCGCGGGTCACGATCGTGCCGGGCAGATTATTCGTGGGAGTCTTGGGCACGACGTTGGCCGCCAGAAATTGCTGCTTGCCATTCTTCGCCAAATCCGCGAATAGCAACACTTGCGTTTCCCTTCCCAGGAGGGACTCCGCCGCCGATTGAATCTCCTCGGGGACGGCCGGCGCAGCAGGTTTGGCTTCGGCTTGCGCCGAAGGTTTGGTTGCGTCCGTGCTGCACCCGCCCAGAAGAATAGCCATGGGCAAGAAACTCCGACAAAAGCGCAGAGAGATTTTCCCGGTTCGGACCGCCCCGACACCGACTGTCCTCTTTAGGAAGGACGGGGCGCACCTCGACCCGTTAGCACGCGAACCTTCGCTCGTTGAGGTCTTTTCCATCCCAACCTTGGGGCCGCGAGCATCGTCCCGACCATCAGCTCGGGGCTCCCCTCTTTCTCCGGAGTGCTGGGAATTTCCAACCTTGGCGGCACTCCCGGACGCGCCGAATCCATCGCCAAATATCACAATTCTAACTGCTAGCAGCGTTTCCTGGAAGGACTCTGTGAACCCCAATTGCCTTGGGCGCGGGGCTAGCGCTGGGCGAGAATCTCGTCCAGCCGCGCTTCCATGTTTTCCTCGCCTTCGGACCATAATTCGGTGCGCTCGACGGGCAGGGCCCGCTCGATAGCCTCCACCCAAAAGAACAATTGTTGGATGTTTTCGCGGGTCTTGGCGTGATATTCCTTCAGGTTGTTGCCGGCGGCCATCCACTGGCGGAAGGTGTGCTCGACAGGATGCTCGGAAGAATTGAAAGGTTCGGAGGACTTGGAAGATTTGGAGGAATTGGACGAACTCCCCGATGCGAGCAGCCCGCCGTGTCCAGTGAAGAAGTGCTCAAAACCCAAGTCTGCCTGAAAATGTCCTGCGGAGGCAGCTATTCCGTCGTCATAGTCTGGTCCATGGCAAGTCAATTCGAGGGGCTGCGGTTTGCGCTGCCACTTCAAAGTTTCGATATCGAAGCTCCACAAGTCCCAGGTTGCGCCAGCGATGTACGCCGTATCGGAGTTGAGATGCTGGGCGGCCATGGCAGCAACTTGCGCAGGGCCTGCTTTGAGCGGTCGCAAGTTCCATTCCTCGATGGGAGCTTCGCCAGGGTCGACCGCCTGAACGATCAATTCCTCAAACGTTTCGTGGGAGGCGGAGAGCGGCGCGGTGGTCAGGAAACGCGCGAACTCGGGTATCATTGTTTCCATCGAGAAATCGCGAGTCCAGACGCGCAAATAAGCATGATTGGCCATAACGATTGAATCCTGGGATTATACCGGGCTCAAAAGGAAGTCGCGAATCAAGCGATCTGCTCGCGTCAAAAAGGGGTCTCGATTCAGCTCCCCGTGCTTGCGCCTTTCGCCCGCGGAGAAGGAGGTTCCGTTGGGGGCGTGAAGTTTTTCGCGATTTCGCTAAGCCGTTGCCGCAGCGAATCGCCCACACCTTCGAAAACCTGCGAACAAGCCGCGCGAAGTTTTTCTTCCGCGGCGGCGGCGACGCCTGCAATCATTTCGCGTGACTGGTGATCGAGCGAAGCAACCGTTGCCAGCAACCACTGATTCGAAACACCTTCGAGCCGCGTCTTGTGCTGTTCCGCCGCTTGCTCGCCAATGCGGTCGTAAACGCGCTTCATCTCCTGCTGGTGCGCATCCGTGATCCTTTTCCATTGTTCCAGCAGCGGCGCAAAGCCTTCCGATACGGTCTTCTGCACCTCGGCAACACGCGTTTGGAGAACGCCGCCCAAAGATTCCTGGAAGCGCTTCAGAAAAGCTTCCTGCTCCGAATTGACCTGCTGTGCCAGTTCGGTGCGCTCTTGTATGGTGGTGCGCTTGAGTTCTTCGTTGTATCCTCCCAGCTCTTGCTGGGCAGTGCGCTGAATTTCGTCGATGAACGCCGCGGTCGTTGTGTCGGCCGCTTCGCCGAAAAGGGCGCGCGCCCGTTCGAAGGAATCGCGCACCACCTCTTCCATTTGCCTTTGCGTGTGCCCGAGGAAGTTGCGGCTGGAATGATCGAGTTCGGTAGCGAAGACGCCCGAGATTTCCCTGGCTTTGTCGCGCAGTTGACTTTCGGCGTGCTCTACCGCTTTCTCCGAATGATTTTGGATTTGTGTCTGCGCTTTCTTCTCATACCACTCGGCGGATTTTAGAAGCTCATCCAGGACTTGGTGCTTTAGATCCCCAACTTTTGCTTCCAATTCCGCGAGGGACTGGCCAGTGATGGATTGCGAGGACTCGCGGAAGATCTGCTCGACGCCGCCGAGGTTCTCGCGGAAGTGCGCCAGGGATTCCGCGAAGGCTTCGTCGGCGGAAGCGCGGATGCGCTCCTGTTGCAGCGTAAGTGCAGCGTCTACCAGAGACCGGCTGCCTGCAAGGCGCTGAATCGCCTCCTCGGCATGTGCGATGTGCGGTTGCACGATCTCCTGAATCTGCGTTTCGAATTGCTCCCGCGCTTTGTTGGCGGCCCCTTCGAAGGTGGCAAGAATGCGCGCGTTGATTTGCTCAGTGAGAAATTCGGATTCCCGATGCAATTCGCTGCGGCTCTGGCTGAGCGTGTCGGCAAGTTGTGCATGGAGCGCTGCGAGCGTCTGTTGTTGGGCGCTGTAGAGTTCAGCGGAATGCTGCTCGAGGTTTTGGTGGGCCTCTGCGGCGCGCGTAAGGACAGATTCCAATTGTTGCGACTGTTCCTGCAGCGATTTGCGCGTCGCCGCCAGCTTCTGTTCCCATTCCCCTCCGGAGGTTTCCGCAGATTCTCGCAAAACGGCGGCGTGTCGAGCGGTTTCTTCCTGAAGCTGAGCGAGCAGCGAGCGCAGGTGCACATTCAACCCGCCCGCCGCGCGGTCTTGCGCCTCAACGAGCGCGCCTTCCAGGCGTTCGCGTAATTGCGCGTGAGCGGCTTCGAACTCTTGGCTGACTTGCTCGCGCCAGGAAGACTGCGCGGACGTGAAAGTCGAGGTCAGTTCCGCTTCGGCTTGTTCTGCCTGGGTCTTCAGCCGGGCGACGGTTTCTTCCGCTTGCTGGGAAGTGGCTTTAAGAGACTCCGCTGCGGTTTCGAGTTGCTGTGCGTGTGCGCCACGCTCGGTGAGTGCCTCCCGCGCAAGCCTCTCCGTGAACTCGCGAGTGAGCTGTTCCAACTGCGGAGCCAGCCAGCGGGGCAACTCTGTTCGCCACACTTCTGCCGCAGCGGCCTGCGCCTCTTGCGACTGCTTGTCGGTTTCCTGCTGCAGCTTTTCGATCGCGCGCGTGGTTTCATTGGCGATTTCTGCGCGTCCGGCGGCAAACTTCTGTTCCCATTGCTCGAAGGAGAGGCGGCGCTCGGCGGAAACGGCATGGGAGGCGGCTTCCTGCGCGGCGGCTTGAATTTGCTGCCGCGCGTCGGCGACGAGCCTTGCGACCTGGCGTGCCAACTGGAGCGACGCGTCGGTGGTGCTCGTGGGGGAAGGGAAGACGCACAAGTTGTCGCCTGCGCTCGCCGGTGCGTTCGCCGCGGAAAGCTCGGCCTCCCTGACGGCTGTCGTCACCTCGGGCTCTAGGGGCGAAGGCAACGGTGGCGGTTCTAGCGCTCCGTCCAGCACGGGTGGAAACTGCACACCCTCCGGAAACGGGAACCAATCCTCCGGCGGAAACGCGATGCCCCAAACATTGCCGGAAACTTCCAGTTCCAGCGCGACTTGAAAGAGCTGGCGAACCGTGCGGGGCCGCTGAATCCAGGCCACGCGGCCACGCACCGATCTCGGCGGCTGGCCCGTTTCCGGGTGAGGAATTTCCAGCGTCAGCCACATGTTTTTCAGCACGTAATGCTTCGATTGGTACCGGCAACCGTGACAGTTGAGGATGAGTGAGGAAGTGCGCTCGACGAACGGCCGGCCGAGCGCGTCCACACCGGTCACCGAGAGAGGAACGGCCTGAACAATGCGCGTGCTGCGGCGTTTCCTCGGTTCCGTGTTTGCATTCACCCCTGACTCCGAAGCCATCTCGATAGTCTCGTCGGCAAAATTGCCGCTTGCGTCGTTCATACAAACCGCCGTCGTCCCTTAGTGTTCTTGACTTCGCGCTAGTGCAACCCGCCGCGCTATTTTGAGGCGGAGCTTCGCGGGGTACCTTCTGAGGTCGACTTGCAACTTGTTCCCAGGAGAAACAGCCAGACTTCTCGAGCGACCCAGATTGGCCCAACGAGCAAATAAATCGGTCCCTGAAAGAACGCCGGATGATTTCCTTCCAGCCGATGGCCGAGAAACAAAAGTGCCCACCCGCCTAGAAAAAATCCTGCGCCCCAAATCCATTTCAAGAAGAGCACAAGAACGATCCCTGCAAAAATCATGGGGATGCCGATCGCATGAAGCAGCTTGTTTGAGGCGGACTCGTGCTCGTGATCGTACTGAACTATGTAGTGCGCCAGGCTCGGCATGGAGCGCACCTCCCGGCAGCCATTTGCGGGCTGCCAAGTCGCGGTGTGGGGACCTGCACGCTCTAAGGTGGACTCTATACCTAATTTGTGGAAATTCCTAGAGCGTACTGAATCTCCTAGTAGTCATGCTGCCATCCGCCTATTGTGCCCCCAAACCCTCGAACATCAACCGGACCATCACGCGTAGCAGAAACTTGCCGTTTTCCAGTCCTTTGCTCTAATCCGACCGCTACAGGTCCCGGCGGCCTTCCAGGGCTTTCAGCATGGTGACCTCATCCGCATATTCCAGGTCGGCGCCTACAGGGATGCCCACACCGATGCGGGTAACACGGACGCCCAGAGGCTTGAGGAGCTTGGAGAGATAGACGGCGGTGGCTTCGCCTTCGGCTGTCGGGTTCGTGGCGATAATGATTTCCTCGACCGTGCTGCCCTTTAGACGTTCAATCAGCGACTTGATATGGAGCTGGTCTGGCCCGCGTCCGGACAGGGGCGAAAGGGAACCTCCCAGAACGTGATACATTCCGCTGTAAGTGCGGGTCTTCTCGATGGCCAGGATATTGTGCGCCTCTTCGACCACGCAAATCGTTTTCTTGTTGCGCGTCGGGCCGACGCAATAAAGGCACGGGTCCGCGTCGGTGATGTTGTGACAGATCGAGCATTCGCTAATTTTTTCTTTGGCGTCACGGATGGCGTCGGCCAGCGCCAGCGCATCTTCCGGCGCGGCCCGCAACAAGAAAAACGCCAGGCGCTGCGCGGTCTTCTGGCCTATGCCCGGAAGATGTTTCAATTCATCGATAAGTCGTTCCACAGGAGCGGCAAAATCAGGCATGCAGCATGTGTAGCACAGGCGCGCGCGCAAGCGCAAATCGCTCACTGGCGTTCCAACTTCTGAGTGTATCGATGAGCGGGTTATCCCGGCAGCGGCTTGCGTCCTGGTTGGTGGAATTGTGAGCCGCAAGTTGGAGCGGCACTAGAGTTGGCGATACATGACGTAAGCGTCGACGAAGCCGAGCGTCGGATGCTCGAAAGCGCGCGGAAGGCGGCCGACAATCTCGAAATTAAAGGTCTGCCACAGTCGAACAGCGCGTTCGTTGGACCTGACCACGAAGTTAAATTGCATTGCGCAGAAACCGCGCTCCCGCGCCCGCTCCAGGGAGTGCGCGCACATCGCTCGAGCCACGCCACGGCCCGTCGCGTGGGGCGCCGTCATGTAACCACAATTGGCAACGTGGGCCCCGCCCCCTTCGCGGTTGGCTCGCAGAATGTACGTGCCAACGATTTGGCCGCCGTCTTCCGCGACAAAAACTTCATGGCCCGGAGCAAGCCAGTGAGTTAATGCGGCCTCCCGGCTCATGTCGCGCGCTAGCGGATAAGTTTCGCCCGCGCGGATGATGGGTTCCATGATGGACCAAATGGCATCGTTATCGCTTGGAATAGCCTCGCGGATCAGCATTCCCGTATCTTGCCACAAGGAACCATCCTCCACCTGATACTTGTGGCCGTTACCCCGTTTGTTGCGCTTTACTTATTGGGGAAATACAAAAGGATGTGTGAAGACGTCGACGTCAACGTCAAGGACGAGGAGTTCGAAGCCGACCGCGAAGGAATGTATCTCCCGGTGCAGTCGGGCTATTCGCCGTTCGGCGCGGTCGATCTCTCCGAGCGCTTGGCGAAGCTCCTTGATGAGTACGTCATTCACGCGCAAAGCCCGCAAGAACAGCTCTCGCAGCTCGCGATGCAGAGTTTGAACGGATATTTCCGTTCGCATCCACTGCCTTCCGAAGCGCCTCGCCCAAGCCAACGGCATCATCGCGCAGGAACATTGGGAATCCCGCACCGAGCGAAAACATTTTCGCGTCGAATACGAAGTCCACAACGGCGAGTACGTGAAATAGAAAAATTAGGCGCAGAAAATTCAAGGAAGGAGCGCGGTAGCTTAGAAAAGGCCCGGGATTTTCAGCCCGGCGATTCCGGGAATGCCGCCGGCAAGGTTCTTCATCTGATTGGCAAGTTCTTCATCCACGCGGCGCGCGGCTTCGTTGACCGCGGCGCGAATCAAATCCTGCAACATCTCTTGATCTTTGCTGGCGAAAACTTCCAGCTCGATGCGCACATCCACCACCTGCTTCTGCCCGTTCATTTTTATGGTGACCATTCCGCCGCCGGCCGAAGCTTCCACCGTGACGGAATTCACCTGCCGCTGCAGATCTTCCTGCAGTTGCCGGAATCGCGAAAGCATCTGTTGCAGGGCACCGACTTCCATACCATGTCCTTCTTGGGCACTCACTTTTCTTCTTGCCGCGATCGCACTTCCGTGATTTTACCACCAAATCGCTGCAGCATCGACCGTACCAGCGGATCGCGCTCGAACTGTGCGCGCAATTCCTGATTACCAGATGCCGCTGCCGCCGCTGCAGCGACTGATTCAAGTCTAGCACAAACTCGCACCGCGCGGCCCAGCACGTTGCTCGAAACGGCACGGATCCTTTCCAGCGACTCGCGCCCTTCGATCATTTCCGCGAACGGCCGCTTGTCCGGCGAAAAATAAATGCGCAGTTCCGCGCCCTCGAGTTCCCAGCCGCTGCTGTGCTCAACGAGCTCACCCAAAAATTTTTGCTGAGCTTGAATCGCGCTCTTGATTTCTGCGACTTGTTCTTCACGAATACCGCTGAGGCGAATCGGCTCCTTGCTGCCGTTCGCTGCTTTAACTTCCGCAGTCGTCGAAGTTGCCGCAGCTTGTGGCGCGGACGGAGAAGAGAATTGCGGATCCGACGCAAGCCGCGCCGGTGCGGCGCTTGTTGCTGAGAAGCTCGAAGCTGCAGTCCCCTGCGGCGTTGCGAAAGCGGGAGCGGCCTGCGCCGCTGCCTGTCGCGCTTGCGGCAAAGTGCTTGCGCTCGCTCGCATCGTTCCCGCCCTAGCGCCACTCGGCATGCCGCTTTTCAGTTCCGCCAACAGCTCTTCCAGCGGCGCGAGGCGCGCAGCATTAATCAACCGCAGCAGCCCCATTTCCAAGTGCACCCGTGGATCGGGCTTTCTCCGCAAATCATCATCCGTCTGCAGCAGAATCTGAAAAAATCGCGTCAAGTCTTCTTCGCCGAATAGCGCCGCAGCTTTCGCGATCGCAGGCCGCTGGTCCGGCGTTGCGGCAATCAACTCGGAATCCGCGCCGCACACGCGCGCGATCAGCAGGTTGCGCATGTGCCGGATGGCTTCCCGGCAGAAGTGCTGCAGGTTGCGCCCTTCTTTTTGAAACGTGTGCACCAGTCCCAGCGCGCGGTCCGCAGAACCCGCCGCAATCGCGCCCACGAGTTCCTCCAGCGCATCTTCCGGAACCACGCCGAACAGCCCGCGCACTTGCTCATCGGGAATCGTGTCGCCGCAATACGCCCGAGCCTGTTCCACGAGCGACAGCGCGTCCCGCAAGCTGCCTTCCGCCATGCGCGCGATCACCGCCATCGCGCCCGGCTCAATCTTCAATTCCTCTTTCTGCGCGATTTCCTCCAGCCGCTTGGTGATTTCCGCAAACGTCAGCGCGCGAAAATGAAAATGCTGCGACCGCGATCGAATCGTGTCTTCCAGGTTTTCCGGTTCCGTCGTGGCCATCACAAAAACCACGCGGTCCGGCGGCTCTTCCAGTGTCTTCAGCAGCGCGTTCGAGGCTTCGCCCGTCAGCATGTGCGCTTCGTCGAGAATCACGACTTTCGTTCGAGCAGCCGCCGGCGCATAGCGCACCATTTCGCGCAGCTCGCGGATTTGATCGATGCCGCGGTTCGAGGCTGCGTCGATTTCAATGACGTCCAGCGAAGTTCCCGCGGCAATTTCTTTGCACGAATCGCACACGCCGCAAGGTTCCGGCGTCGGCCCCTTCACGCAGTTCAGCGCCTTCGCGAGGATTCTAGCGGCGGTGGTTTTTCCCACGCCGCGCGCGCCCGAAAAAATGTAGGCGTGCGCCACGCGCTTGTTCACGATGGCATTTTTCAGCGTTTCCGTAACGTGCTGCTGCCCGACAAGATCCTGGAACGTCTGCGGGCGCCACTTCCTGGCAATGACTTGATAACTCATAGGAAAGTTCTTAGTTCTCAGTCTTCAGTTGCACGTAAAACCCAAGCAAAATGCCCTTCAATCAGATGACTGTTTTCGTTTTCAAGCATCTGCCAAGGGAATCTTCCAGTCATTTTCTGTGTTCGCGCCGTCGTCGCAAGCACGGGACACAAGACTTAAGGCCAAGTCCCGCAGCTCCCAACCTTGAACTCACAACTTAGAACTTACGAATGAAAACTTCCTTCGGCGAGAGGAACTTCGGGTGATCTGCGGCACCCGAGGCATACCCGGTACCGTTGCTCCCTTCCGGGCCTGGCGGGGTTCGCGGGACCTCGTTGCACAGAGCCCGAAGTTCCACGCTCCGGTCGACGCGCACTCTCGCGCGTCGGCGGGAAAATTCTAACACACTCAGTTCGTGAAGAAATGTGGCGCGAGTTGCTCGGCTCGAAGATAGCGAAGGGCTTGCCGGTGGATCGCCAACAGAGTTCCACGATTCAATTCGCGATGATTCAGAACTGTGAGTGTCTGCCTGTACCATCTGCAGGGGTTCTTCTTAACCTCATATGGCTTCCTCGTTGCGCCACGACTTCCAAGCCAAACGAAGCAAGAATCTTAACTACTTAAGCGCCGGAGAGAACCTTGAGCTTAGTTAGGCATGCGCCTGCGGTTCGGGTTCCAATTCGTAACTCGCTAGAATGGAGGCGCCGGGCGCCAATCCAAAGTCAGCGGGATTTTCGCCCTCTAATTGGAGGGCGATCGCCTGTTTCACATTGGACATCAATTCATCGAGCGTGGCTGCCTGCGTCACCGCTGGCAGATCGAAGCATTCCGCCACGTAGTATTTGTCTCCGCGGAAGACGCGTCCTCATCATAGCGAGATTGCGCTCGAACGGGCAATCTTCCTAATTGGAGCCCAGCCTTAATCAAGCAACAGTAAACCGCGGAAACGCCTTTTCACTCAGGCTCACGACTTCGGCTTTGCCGCCGCAGCCTGCGCATCCGGCGCCTGCACTTCCGACGAATTCACCCAATTCACCTTGAATGGCCCCATGGCGTGGACCTGCACGATGGTCTCGCCTTTGCTCATGGCAAAATGCCGCATCTCCTTGGGCACGGTCACAAAATTTCCGACGTTCATCGTCTGTAACTTGCTTTCGTCAAACGATTCGCCCATCCCCACAAGAAAAGTTCCCTTGAGCACCGTCACGTTTTCATCCGTCGGATGCCAATGCGCGGGAATCTTCGCCCGGTCCGCGCAGCGGATCCGCAGCACGAATGGTGCGCCCTCGGCATTCATATCCCCCGCTACCGGTGCGAGATCGCATCCCTTTATGATCGGGGTCCATTTCAAGTCGCCGAAGTGCACGATCTTGTGCGCCTCCGCGCTTTCTTTTTTCTCCTGGCTGGAAGCCGCCAGCGCCAGAGCCACAATCCCAGCCAAGACCATACAAACTCTCCCCCCTTGATTCTTCTTCATCGAAATTCCTCCGTTAAAAAGATGAGTTATTGTTTTTGGGCACCCGGGTTTGGCAGAAAGATACTCTTAGCTGGTGTTCGCGGCAAGATTCGTTTTTACCTCTTCATCTCGGAAGTAACTTCCGGATGGAGATTTGTTTTGATGGGGAGTGGCCGCGTGGCGATGCGCAGCGGCCCAAACGATTGCGCCGCGCAAAGATTTCCTCCCGCGCGGCACATCGCTTCTTCTTCTAGTTCCAGAGTGGGCTACTTCTTTGGAAAATTCGGATCCGCTTTCACTTCGTTGATCTGCTTGGTGTGCCGCTCGCTGTGCGCCGCGATGAACAGGACAAACTCGTAGCCATCCAGCTTCCCCAGCGGGCTGTCCATCACGTGATCGCGCAATCCCGCCGTGCTCTTCAGGAAATCTTCGGTCACCGCGCGGCTCTCGAGGAAATGCTTCACTGAACCATCCGGAGAGCCAAAACGGTTGCTGGGCACAAGCGGTTCCGGCGCCTGCGCCTTGTGCGAACGGTCGGGAACCATGGTCAGAACCGCTTCGTCCGTCTTCTTGAAGTCCCGTCCGGGATCTCCCGCCGGTCCCGTCATGACTTTTTCCTTGGTTGTTTCCCGGAGAAAATCCTCCGCCGCCGCGATGTGTTCCATCACTTGCGCCACCGACCAGCGATCCGGCGCTGGCTTGAAGTTCCACTGTGCTTCGGAAAGGCCTTTTGTCGCCTCCAGGACATTTTTCTTTGTCGATTCGAGGTACTGCAGCGCGCGGCCCTTTTCCGCCTGCGACACTTCTTGCGCGGAGGCCGCTGCGGCCGCGCCGGTGATCAGAAGGAGCGCGACGAGCGTCCCTAACAGGGATTTGTTCCTCATTTTTTGCATTCTCCTTTTGCTTGGCTTCGGTCAGCGAAACGGGGAGCAAAAGCATATCACAACCGAATGGGCTACTCGGAACTAGGGCAAGGCTTCGGCTTCCTAGGCTGCGGGGAATGCGCGCTCGCCGTCGGTCGGCTGAGCCAGGCCACGAAAATCATCGCACCGGGAGCAAGTCGGTGCAGGAGTGTCAGTCGCTTGCCGGTTTCTTCCTTCCGGCAGAGTCCGAAAAAAGTATGGGAAGAGTCCCAGCCCGAAACCTCAACGCTGCAAGTGGTGGCCAGGGGCTGGCGTTCGATCGCAGGCCTGCGCGACCTCCAGGGTGGAGAATTGCAGACCGGGCCACCAGGTCCGTGCGTTACGTAAATGAAATGAAATGACTTAGACGCTAGCGCGCATGCATCTTGAAACTGTGCGCAGCCGGGACGCCTCCCTTCGGAATGTTCACAATTGGTGCAGCAAAGCCGAGGCAAAAAGCCGCGAATCCTTGGCAGTCAGAAATGGCTCCACAACAATATTCCTCGGGCAAAAGCCTCAATCGGTCCGTAAACATACCGGAACGCCACCAGCGCCACCACCAAGCCGAGGATGCCGTACTGATTTCCGCGCAGCCAATCCAGGTACCGGTGCGCGCGGTCCTCGCCCATAAACAGCATGATGGCCGTGCTGCCGTCCAGCGGCGTCACCGGAAGCAGGTTGAACGTGCCCAACAAGAGATTGAGCGAAAACGTGGCGCCAATCAGCGTCTCGGCAAACGAACCTTGGTGTAACCACCCTTGGGTCCATCCCAGGCGCAAGGCAATCGCGGCAATCAGCATCAGCGTGTAATTCGTCGCCGGGCCCGCCAGAGCCATCCACGCCGCCCGGTGCGGGTGGCGCCGTTCCCAATGCGGATCGTACGGCGCGCTGGCCCACCCAATGATCGAGCCGTTCAAGACCAGCATCAGGATGGGAATAATCACCATGCCCCACGGCTCGCGCTGGATGTGCGGCACGGGATTCAGCGTCACCTGCCCGCCCAGGAAAGCCGTCTCGTCGCCGCCGATTTTTGCCACCAGCGCGTGAGCCGCTTCGTGGCACGTGGTCGAAAAGAGAAAGACCACAAACAAAATGAAGTACAGCGCGAGGTTTTCCGGTGAAAGATTGGGCATCAAGGTGTTTTCTTTTTCCCCTGCGAGTAGCGTAGATGGAGCGCCGGACGTTTGCAAGCGGGCAAGGAAGCGTTTGAATGTGGCACGTTGGAAGGTTTCCACGTTGGGAACGCCCCCTGATCAGCCCGGCATCTTTCTTTTCGCCACTCTCTCTGTTTTCATCCCGAACGCAGTCGCGTTTTTTGCGAATGGGGAGTGAGGGATCTGCTTTTCGCTCGGTCCTTTGGGTTCAAACCTTCGAACTTTAAAACCTTTCAACTCCTTCAGCGTTTCCATGGCCTGCGCATCTTTTACCGATTTTCCATTTCCTTTTTTAGCTCTTCTCTGCGTCTCGTGGCCCTCTGCGTTAAATGTTTTCCGAATTTCCGCCTTTCTTCACTCTAGAATCTTCCCGATCAACCATAGATGCCCAAACGGATCCACCACCGCCCCTTGCAGCATCCTCCGGATCGGCCGCGGCCCCGTCGTCTCGTGCTCGTGTTCCTCTACCGGACTGTGCACCCGGGCACCCGCCGCCAACGCCTTCTTCTGCACCGCTCCGGGATCGTCCACAAACAGCTCAATCCGCACCGTTGTGAATCCCGCCGACGCCGGCCCGCGCGTGCCGTACTCCGCCGCCGCCTCCGCCAGAAAAAACGGCGCGCCATCAATCTCTAGTCCCGCAACCTGTCCGTCCAGGTCCCACAACACCGTCGCCCCAAACGCCGCTTTGTAAAACTCCATCGCCGCCTTCCCGTCGCTCACCGCCAACATCGGCGTAATCTGCGTCCCCATCGCTCCCCCCTTGGAGGGCCTCTATCCCCACACATTTCGAAATTTACGCATAACTTTACGGTACTCACCACCACTACCCGCTACCCATCAGTGCTTTGCCTCTTTCTATCTTGTTTCTTTTCATGACAATACAAGAGTCCTTGGTTTTAACAACCATCCCACAGCACCGGGGGTGGCGGGCTCCTCCCTTTGCCCGAGGGAAAGGAATACGGGAACTCCCGTAGGGAGTGTGAAGCGGGGACGCGATGAATTGCGCCCCTACAAGAGAAACAACAAGACAGAAGCACCAAAAAGACTACGGGGTGATTTGCTTGGGAAATGCCTGCACGCCGGACGCTGAAAACTCGAAGCGCACCAGCCATTCGCTGGGAACGCTGCGCGTATTCACTTCCGGCGGAGTGAACTCCCAGCGGCGAACGGCTTTGAGGGAGAGATCCGCGAAAAATTTGCTCGGGCCGGGATTCTCGAACTCGGCGTCTGAAACGTTGCCGGCAGCATCGACATGAGCGCGCACCGTCACGCGCACCTTGCCGGTAATCGTCGCCAGCGCTTTGTCAGGAACGTCCGGCAAGATTTGGTCCAGCACTTCGCCCTGACCGGAAGCTGGACCGGAACTGGCAGCGGTACCGGTTGTGGAACTCGCCGGTGTGCTCGTTGCAGCTCTCGTTTCGGTTCGCAAGGAAGCGGGAGAGGGAGAAACGGCTGGCGGCTGGGAAATTTCTTTCGCCGCTGGTTTCGTTGCCGCGGTTTTCAACGAATCCCGGCTGGCAGAAGAACTCGGTTTTGCGTTCCGGGAAACTTCCGAGCTTGCCGGTTGTTCGGTGGATTCCCGCGACGCCGCACGGGCGGTGGTCCTTGGAGCGGCAGGAGTGGAAGACTCCACGCGCCTGCCGAGGAATTTGGGTAGCGCGACGATTGCACCGACGACCAAGACCGCAAACCCAATCGCGATGACGTAGCTGGGAAGGACAATGTCTCGTTTTGCGCCGCCCACCTTCCAACTCTCGGGCAACGGAGCCCTTCCGAGCGGCGGTATTACGGGCCGCGCCGACCCCGGCGCTTTCGCGAGCGGCGGCAGGATGGGCGGCATCACCGGCGCGGGTGGCGCCGGTGATGCAGGCTTCGGAGCTCTCGCGGCCGGGGGAGAGAAAAGAGGCCGTCTCGGCGCTGGCGCCGGAGGAGGGGGCGGCGGTACCAAGGGCGCAGGTTTCGGGGCCTGCAGCTTTGCGGCAGGAACCGCAGGAACCGGCGGTACGGGAACCAACAACGGAGACGCGCTTTGCGCTGCGGCGGCGGCGCGAGGATTCAGGCTGGCCGCGATTTGGGCGATGCTCCAGCGAAGCTTGGGATCGCGTTCGAGGGCATGCTGGGCGATGTCGCGGAACGGCTGCGGAAGCGATTCCGGCGCCGGCGTGCCCGGTTGCCCGGTGGGGACCCGTTGCGTCAGCACCTCGATGAGCATCACGCCCAGCGACCAAACGTCGCTTGCGGCGGTGAGCGCCTGATTTGCGGTTTCCGGCGCGTCGTACGCCGAGCGTTTCGCCGAAGATTTGCGAATTTCACCGGCGGGAAAAAGCCGGTCGGTCGAAAGTTTGACCTGATCGCTGGTGGCCAAAATGTTCGATGGCTTCAAACGTGAATGGATCAGGCCTTGCCCATGCAAATCGCTCAACGCGTCCAACACAGGCCCGAGCATGTCCTTTATTTCCGCAGGCGTCAGGGCGCGTTGCGGGAGAATCTGAGAAAGATCTTCTTCAGCGTATTCCATCACGACGTAGAGAAGATCCATGTCCGCGAGACGGCAACGGCCGCCCTGGTACAACTGAAGCAAATTGGGATGCGTGAGTTTGGAAGCGCGGCGCCAGAGAGAAAGCTGCAGATCAACCGACAGTTCTTCAGGAAACAGTTTGACTACGGCTTTGGAGGATTGCGGGCCGGCGAGTTGCGTGAGGAAAACGGCGGATTCGCTGGAGCCGCCTATATACTGCAGCAACGGAAAGGTATTGTTGATGACCTGGGCTTCGTACTGTTTCCAGGAGAAACTCATATAGCACCTCGAACCGGGGGATTCTTGCCTCCAGTGAATGCAAACACGTTCCGCCGGTTGGACTTCGCGTAAGCGCGGTGGCGTCTTGGACGGGACTGGATCGTCGAGACTTAAATTGCGAAGGCGCCGGGACCAAGGCGCTCGCCGAATTCATTCTGGCACGAAATGGTTGCCAATGCGAGCGAGATTCCTATTAGTAAAAAAATGCGTGATGAATGGCGTGTTTTCTGCGATGACACCAGGATCACGCAGGGCGCGCGGGGGACTTCCGAGGTCTCGGCGATGGTTGAAGAAGCCGTTTTGGACCGCTCACGAAAGGATTGCCGCGTTCAAAAAAACGAAGCAGCTTGTCGGCAGCCCGCGTGATGCCGATGCGCACGGATTTGCCGATGGCACCCACGGGATGGTCGATTTCGCCAAGCCAAAGTTTTTCATCCCCACAAAGATCGACGCCGTCATGGCGGCGGTCGATTTGCAGCGCTTGCGCGAGACGCCCCGGGCCGCGCGTGAGATCCAAGAGTTCGGTGGTTTTGCGATGCCGCTGCATGATTTCGATTCCGTCGAGCGGCTCGAGCGCACGAATCAGAATGGCCGCGGCGGTTTGCGGGCGCTCGCTGACGACGTTGAGCATGAAGTGGTTGCCGTAATTGAAAAAAACGTAGACGTGGCCGGGAGCGAGATACATCGAGCGGATGCGCGGCGTGGGCCCGCGAAAATGATGTCCGGCGGGGTCGCCCGGAGGATAAGCTTCGGTTTCCACGATGCGCCCGCTGACGCGCCCTGCCGGGAGTTCGTGCACCACGACTTTGCCGATCAGGAAGCGCGATAGCTCGATGGTGTCCTCCGGGAGCTCGGAGCGACGAATCCGCCGCATGGAAATTTTCGCGTGCGATTCTTTGAGAGCGCTGCTGGATGAAGACTGTGGCGAGGACATTCTAGGCGTGACCATGCGAAGTCAATTTCAATGCGACAGAATCTTCTGAAGATCGCTCGGGGAAAGCAAATCCTGATACTCGCGGTGTCGGCGGAGGAAGCTGGACACATAAGGACAAAGTGGAACCACGCGAAGATGATTGGCGCGCGCGAAATCGAGCGCGGCGCGGGTGAGCCTGGCCGCCAGCCCTTTGCCTTCGAGCGGCGCAGGCACTTCTGTGTGCTGCAACACGAGGCGGTCTGGGAAGCGGCGATACGTAATCAGCGAGCGAAGCCCGTCCACGGTGGCCTCGAACCGGCTGGATTGTTGATTGTTGCTGACGACCACGTCATCCAGGTTTAGTTCCACACGCACCCCGCGGGCTGTGTCCATTTTTTTGGCGCGAACTTAGCCGAGCGCCAGGATCTGCGATGCGCTCATGAAATTCCGCCGGCCAACCGTGAAATTTTACCAGGAATTCGCAGGAGCCTAAGCGCCCGACGAGTCCGGTGGCTCGTTGTTGAAGAGCCTGGCCAGTTCGGCATGCTCGATCACCACGGCCGGATCATTTTGAATGGCGTCGAAATATTTTTTCTGGAAGCCATCGCCGGATTCCGTGGGGACAAACATTTTTCGCGCCAGGGAAAACGTCGCGCTGGTGTATTCGGGAGTGATGGGTTCTTTAGCGGCGAGGGATTCGTCGATGCGCACGACAAACTCGGAAATATTGTGCAGCCACGCGAATTGCGAATGATCCACGACCAACTGAAATAATTCGCCGGCGTTGACGTGGCCGTGCTCGCGCTCGTAGGTCCGCCGCTCCATTTCGAGGAGTTTCTTGTGCACACGAAGAAGGGCCAGGCGCAAAGTGATGAGCTTTTCGCGGGCCGGAGAATCGTGGTTGGAGCCCTCTAATTTGGAGTTCGCGAAGCCCATGTTTGCCTAAGCTTATATTTTCCGATAGCAGCTATCAATTTTCAAAGGCAGGTGTGAAGGTTATTCGTGGCCGGATTTCCGTTATTTGAGAGGATTGCGCCAATTTGCCTGTATTTGCTTTGGGGTATTGGATGTAGTATGCGGGCGGCATTGGAGCGGAGAAAGCCATGAAAACAGTTTCTTTTGTCGTTTTGTTTTTGACCCTCTGTGCAGCGCCGGCTCTTTTAGGTCAGCAGCCTGGCGCACTCCGCACATTGGAGGAGGAGGCCATCAAAGAGGTCGACAAGCTGCAGACGCTCACGCAGCAGATGGTCGACGAAATTTTCAGCTTCAGCGAACTTGGCTTCCAGGAGTACGAAACGTCGCGCTACGTCACGGGCATCCTGGAGAAGAACGGCTTCCACATCGAACGCGAAATTGCTGGCATTCCCACGGCTTGGGTGGCCTCTTATGGCCACGGCAAGCCGGTGATTGGTTTTATCACGGACCTTGACTGCATTCCGCGTGCTTCTCAGAAGCCTGGAGTGGCGTATCACGATCCATTGATAGATGGCGCGCCTGGACACGGAGAAGGCCACAACTCCGGCATGGCGGTAAACGTAACCGCCGCGCTCGTCTTGAGGAAACTGCTGGAAGAGCATCACCTTGCCGGAACGCTCAAGATTTTTCCCGGGGTTGCGGAGGAACTGCTGGGGACAAAGGCTTTCTATGTGCGTGCTGGATTGTTCCGCGATGTAGACATGGTGCTGGGAGCGCACGTCGGGTCGGAGTTTGCGACTTCTTACGCCACAGGAAACGGCATGTTTAGCGGTCTGGTTTCCGTGCAATATTTCTTCCGCGGCAAAGCGGCCCATGCGGCGATGGCGCCTTGGGAGGGACGAAGCGCGCTCGACGCCGTCGAGCTGATGGACACGGGCTGGGATTTTCGCCGCGAGCATCTACGGCCCGCCCAGCGCTCGCATCGCGTCATCATCAACGGTGGCGATCAGCCAAACGTCGTTCCGTCCGAAGCCGCAGTTTGGTACTACTTCCGCGAACTGGATTATTCACACATCAGAGAGCTGTACGATCTGGGAAATTCCATCGCCGATTCGGCAGCGAAGATGACCGGCACGACCGTGGACCACAAGCTGGTGGGCTCGGCCTGGCCGGCTTTCTTTAACAAGGTCATCGCAGAGGCCCAACAGAAAAACATCGAAGCCGTGGGCATGCCCAAGTGGAGCGAAGCAGATCAGACGCTGGCCAAAGCGCTCCAGAAAGAAATCGGCGCCAAGGTGGAAGGATTGAGGGAGAAAATTGAACCGCTCTCCGAACCAGCGAAAAATCTAACGGGAGGCGCATCCGATGATGTGGGCGACATTTCCTGGAATGTGCCCATGACGTATCTGTTTTACCCCGCGAACATCCCCAGCTTGCCAGGCCACAGTTGGCCGAACGCCGTGGCTATGGCCACGCCCATTGCGCACAAGGGATCCACTGCCGGCGCAAAAGTCCAAGCGCTCACCGCGCTTGACTTTTTGTTGCAACCGCAACTGGTTCAGCAGGCGTGGGAATATTTCCGCAACGTGCAGACAAAGGACATCCACTATTCGTCGTTCCTGAGTCCTGAGGACAATCCGGCAATTGAAATGAACAAGGAAAAGATGGAAAGGTTTCTTCCGCAACTGCGGAAGTTCTACTACGACCCCGCACGGTATAAGAGTTATCTCGAGCAACTGGGAATTCCGTATCCAACCATCAAGGCGCAACCATGATTCCTATGTGGAACAATGTTCTGTATGCAGCTCGCGTGCTAAGAAAGAGTCCCAAGTCTACGGCGACTGTGCTTCTGACACTCGCTCTCGCGATCGGTGCAAACGCCGCTATATTCACCGTAGTTAGCGCCGTTCTGGTGCGTCGCCTCCCAATTCGGGATCCGCAAAATGTAGTTGTGGTGCACGAACAATTTTCCACGTTGAACCTCCCGCGGACGACAGTCTCTGTGCTGCAATTTCGTGATTCAGCCAGAGGACGGATCTTTTCGAGTCGACCGCAGCTCTAAAGCGAACGGACCTAACTCTGACGGGACAAGCATTGCGCTTGCAGGGGATGGAGGCGACGTCACAGTTATTTTCGCTGCTGGGGGTCCGTCCGGAGCTAGGAAGCGACTTCACAAGTCAGGACGATACGAATGGAAGTGCGCGAGTGGTTCTGCTCAGTCACGGACTTTGGCACCGACTCTTTGGAAACGATCCGGCCGTCGTCAGTCGTGAGTTACGCCTTGACGCAAAGAGTTACGAGATCATCGGTGTCTTGCCGAAGGAAATTGAAGCTCTTTATCCTCACGTGGAAATCTGGATTCCAGCAGTATTCAACCAGGAGAGTCGTTATCGCCAAAATATCGCTGGTATGTCGGATACACCATGTTGGGGCACGCTTAGCTCCTGGCGTGAATCTCAAACAAGCGCTGGTTGGAATGGAAACCTCTGCAGCCCATTTCAACGGAGGTACCTTTGCGCAATTTCACGTTGAAGTTCGGTCGCTCATGGATGAAGAGGTTGGGGACGTAGAGAATCAGCTATACTATACCTAGTATGGGCTGCCGTCGGGCTATTGCTTTTACTGGCATGCACTAATGTCGCGAATCTGGTTATGGTGCGGAATGAGGGGCCTCCTTACGAAATTGCCATCCGAAGCGCTCTCGGTTGCCAAGGCATACGGCTCGTCGGCCAACTTTTCACCGAAAGTGTGTTGCTTGCTTTGGCTGGCGGAGGGTTGGGTTTTCTGTTAGCCGGAGCTTTGCTCCGAACGCTCATAGGATTTGCGCCCGCCGACCTGCCACGGATTGCCGATGTTCATCTTGACGTGCGGGTGGTCATTTTGGACATTTTGGACATTCGCAATCTGTGTGATCAGCAGTGCACCGTTCGGAGTGCTGCCGGCATTTCTTTCAACGCGCGTGCAAGTTGCTGAGAGCCTGAAAATCGGTGGTCGCGGCGCAACTATGGATCGTCGATCGTTTGCTAACGCGTTGATAGTCTCGCAGGTGGGGTTCGCCCTCGTGCTATTGGTGGCGTCGGGGTTACTGCTCCGAACATTCGAACGGCTCGTCGAGATCAAGCCGGGTTTTGTTCCTGACAACGTGCTAACGATGCGCTTCTCCCTTCCCGTAGCGGCAATCAATTCGGGTAAAACTGCCTCGTCAACACCTTACGATCCGTTGCACGTGGCCTCCTTTTCTGCATCGCTTCTGGATCGGATTTCTTCAGTGCCTGGTGTATCACAAGCTGCAATCGCGACAGGAGCTCCTTTCGCTTCTGAGGGCTACAACACTACGTTTGACATTAAGGGACGCCAAGTTGACCCCACCAAGCCAGAACCATTCGCGAACGTGACGTTAGTCACGCCACAATACTTCGCAGCACTGAAGATACCCCTAATTAGTTAGTTAGTTGACGCTTCCACACTGCTGCGGAAATGCGAGTGGGTAACTCGCTAGGAAAAGGCAGTGTCCGATCATCGACGAAAAGCTCGCCAAACGTTTCTGGCCGAATCAGGACCCCATCGGTTCCGAAATCGGGAACGAGGCGGACGGTTGGGCAACGATTATCGGCGTGGTCGGCGACGTGCGTGACACCGATCTCGCCGCAGAGTCCACAGGAATGATCTATATTCCCGGATATGCTGGAACGACACTCATAATCAGAACAAGAGCCAATCCGACAGCATTTGTGGCCGCTATCCGAGAAGCAATCAACGAGGTCGACAGCAGCGTCCCGGTGTACGATGTCAACTCAATGCAGGATTTACTCGCTGCATCTCTGCAAAAGCGGAAGTTCGTGACACTGCTTCTCACGATTTTCGCAGCTTTGGCGTTAGTGCTAGCGTCCGTTGGTCTCTATGCTGTCTTGAGTTACGTCGTAACGCGTCGGACTCGGGAGATCGGAATTCGTATTGCGATTGGCGCCTCTAACGCGAATATTCTTCTGCTCATATTCCGACATGGACTAATAGTGACCCTTTTTGGCATGGCCCTGGGACTGGGAATTTCACTCCTGCTGAAGCCTCTGATTGCGAGTCAACTCTTTGGTATTAAGGTTTTCGACGGGGCTACGTTCAGCCTAGCAGCTACGGTGTTGCTGCGAGGGAAATCATGCCGATCGTTGCGAGCTAGGTCTCCACCACTTAAGGCCTTCCGTTATCGGGAACTTCGTGCCCCGCAGCCCAGACGCGTGTCCGCCCTGAGCATTCAGATGCTGCTGACGGCTAGTTCGATTCGTGATAGCGGAGCTCGCCGACCGGGAGGGGAATCGAGAGGCGGTTGCCGGGGGGCGGCAGCGGACAAGTGGAGTATGGAGTGTAAGCACAAGGGGGATTTTCCAGGTGATTGAAATCCAGCACCAGTTCACCGGTCTTGTCAAGGCCATTTGTCGGGAAGCCGGTGTATAGAAAACGGCAGGCTTGGTAGGTGGTGGTCGAGCTGGTGGTGTCGCGAAGAATAAAGAAAAGCTTCGCTACGGCGGGATCCTCGAGCACGGGCTCGAGGCGCCAGGTTTTACCGGCTAGAGCAAATTCTGCGGCTCCAGGGACAGGTTGGTCATAGTTGGTGCCGACGAGCGTCGCAAGCGTAATGGTTTTGAATGGAATGTAGGGAATCCACTTGGCTGTGACGCGATAAGTTTCGTCAGGCGGATACCATTTGAGCCCATGAAATCCGGTGATCGAAAGTGACTGGGCATCCTTGATGCGCAGAGCGAAGCGCGATTCGCGGCGAATCACATACATGTTCAGAGTGCCGATGATCATGCGCGGCGCAAGTCTGTCCTTATTGCCCTCCGCACGAAGCGATTGCGATTTTGCCGGAGTGCCTGCTACCAAGAAATCCTGCGGGAATCCGCCCGCGGGAGGATGCAGCGTGACGTTTTCGCCTTCAAGATGCAGGATGGCGAGATGGGCCGGACCTTTCGCGAGGCGAATGCTGTTGTCTAGCGCGGAACCAACTGAATTGTCGCCAGGTTGCAGCCATTCCAGTCCAACCAGCGAGAGCCAGGCATCGGGTTTCAACAGGTCCGCTGCGTGCTGGGTACGCCAGGTGGCCAAATCTCTCTGGAAAGTGCCGTCCTGGGCGAGTAGCGAAGCTGCGAGCAGAAGAGCAGCAACAAGGGCCGTGAGCCAACGCGAGAATCGAAGCAGCGAACGCATAGGCAAGTATAACTCTGGCATAAGAATTCGCGAGAATACCGATGGCATCATCGAGAATGGTGACGCGCATCACAGAGGAAAGGGCAGCAAAACGCGACAAAGCGCGAGGAGTAGCGATGATTTGTTCAATGCGTGCTCGGACTAGCGGGCCTTTCTCAATGAATCGAACCGGTTATGGCTGGGAGCTAGCTTAGCCTTAGGCGCTAGTCCGTCTAGGAGGTATCTTAAAATAGCAATATTGAAAAGCAATTCCTCAGGGGTGAAGCCTATCTTTTCTTATCTTAAGCTTTTGATGTCGGAGTTAAAAGCTCCGACCCCCAACACCGCAATAGGCGACTGGTTCCTAGCGCTCAGCGGGCCCCTTAACGAAACGCCCGCGAAGAGTGTATGCTTTGAGTTTGAGATTGTTGGTCGGGGTGGGGTAGACCTCAGCATTGAACGCGCTTGGGTGCGTCTCGTCGATAGTGTGCAATTCCCATAAGCCGGTGAGGGTTTTGGTTCTGGAGGAAACTTCATGATTGTGGGCGTACCGCGAGAAACCTTCCCAGAAGAGCGCCGCGTGGCATTGGTGCCAGGAACGGTGCCGAATCTGACCAAAGCGGGTTTGGAAGTGGTGGTCGAGGCAGGTGCTGGGGGCAGCGCGGGCTATCCGGATGCGGAATATGCGGCCAAGGGCGCAAAAATCGTGCCGAGTCGCGCCGAAGTTTTTCGCGCTGCCGATATCGTCGTGCAGGTGCTGTGTTACGGCTCAAACGACAAAACGGGCAAGGCAGATGTTCCGCTGTACCGCCGGGGTCATGTGCTGATCGGATTCTTGCGGCCCCTGGGCTCGATTGAAACCATTCAGGAAATTGCCTCCAAAGGTGTGACTTCATTCTCCGTGGAACTGATGCCCCGAACCACACGCGCGCAGAGCATGGATGCGCTTTCCTCCATGGCTACGATTTGCGGTTACAAAGCGGCCCTCCTGGCTGCCGACAAATTGCCGCGCATTTTCCCCATGCTCACGACGGCCGCGGGGACCATCACTCCCGCGCGCGCGTTCATCATCGGCGCGGGCGTGGCGGGTTTGCAGGCCATTTCCACGGCGCGGCGGCTCGGTGCCGTTGCGTCTGCGTACGACTTGCGGCCTGCCGCTAAGGAGCAAGTCCAAAGTTTGGGCGGGCGGTTTGTGGAGCTTCCTATCGAGGCGAAGGACGCGCAGGATTCGCGAGGCTATGCGCGCGCGCAGGATGAGACGTTTTATCAGCGCCAGCGCGAGCTTTTGGCAAAGGCGGTCGCCTACAGCGACGTGGTGATTACCGCGGCGGTGATTCCCGGGAAAAAGCCGCCGTTGCTGGTCACGAAAGAAATGGTGGCGAGCATGGCGCCAGGTTCTGTGATTGTGGATCTCGCGAGCGAACGCGGCGGGAATTGCGAGCTGACCAAACCGGCCGAGATTATTGTGGAGCACGGAGTCACGATCATAGGCACCTTCAATTTGGCGAGCAGCGTGCCTTACCACGCCAGCCAAATGTACGCACGAAACCTCAGCGCGTTTTTGTTGCACCTGGTCAAAGAGGGAAAACTGCAACTGAACCTTGATGACGAAATTGTGCGCGAGACTTTGCTTACCAAAGACGGCGAAGTCGTCAATCCTCGCATTCGCGAATTTTTCTCGTTGCCTGCCCTGGTGGCCAAAGCGTAAGGAGGACGGGATGCCTGCTGATTTCATTTCAAGTCTTTTCGTGTTCATCCTCGCGGGGTTTTTGGGATTCGAATTGATCAAGCGGGTGTCTCCGCTCCTGCACACTCCGCTGATGTCCTTGACCAACGCTCTCGACGCCATCGTCGTAGTCGCAGCGATCATCCTCGCGGGCCGGCATGAAACCAAGCTTTCCACTTTGCTCGGGTTGATCGCCGTGGCCGCTTCCTTCAGCAACATGGTTGGCGGCTTCCTGATCACTGACCGCATGCTGCACATGTTCCGCGCGGGCAAGGCGAAAAAGCCATGACCGCGATCGCCACGCAACAGGTCATTGATTTTTCGTATATCGCCGCGGTGATTGGCTTTATCCTCGCGCTCAAATGGCTCAGTTCGCCGGTGTCCGCCATGCGTGGCGTTCTCATCGGCGAAATCGCTTCCGGGGTGGCCGTTCTCGCCACGCTTTTCGATCCGCAGGTCACGCGCTACAAATGGATCATCATCACTTTGATTATCGGCGCGGCCATCGGCGTTCCCCTGGGGCTGGTGAAGATGACCGCCGTTCCTCAACGAACAGCGCTCAGCCACGCCTTTGGCGCTCTTTCCGCCGCGCTCATCGGCATCGGGGAGTATTACGTAGGTACTCCGCATCTCACCAAGTTCGAGATGCTGGAGATCGGCCTCGAAGTCATCGTTGGATCTCTCACCTTCACGGGCAGCTTGATCGCTGCAGGTAAACTCCAGGAAATTCTTCCGCAGCGTCCCATCACCTATAAAGGCCAGAACGTCGTCAGCCTTTCCGCTCTCGGCGGTGCGATTGTTCTCATGCTCATCCTCATGGTCCATCCGGAATACACGCATCTTTTCCAGGCCATGATCGTCGTCGCGCTGCTTTTCGGGGTTATGCTTGTCACTCCCATCGGCGGAGCGGATATGCCCACAGTTATTTCGCTCTTGAACTCCTACGCCGGTTTCTCCGCTGCGCTTTTAGGCTTCGTGCTCAATAGCAAAGTCCTCGTCGTTGCCGGCGCGCTCGATGGCGCCTCCGGTTTCATCCTCTCGGTGATCATGTGCAAAGCCATGAACCGGTCCTTCACGAATGTCCTCTTCGGCGCTTTCGGCCAAGTGCAGGTCTCCGCCGGCCAAGCCGCCGAAGAGCGCACGGTGCGCAGCGCTTCTCCCGAGGAAGCAGCGGGGATTCTTGCTGCCGCGAACAAAGTGGTCATCGTTCCTGGCTACGGCATGGCGGTGGCGCAGGCGCAGCACAAAGTGCGCGAACTTTATGATGGTTTGACAAAGCGTGGTATTGACGTGAAATTCGGCATCCATCCGGTAGCCGGCCGCATGCCGGGGCACATGAATGTTTTGCTCGCTGAAGCCGACATTCCATACGACAAACTGCTCGAAATGGACGAGATCAACGGGGACTTTCCGCAGACGGATGTGGCTCTGGTCATCGGCGCGAATGACGTCACCAATCCCGCGGCACGCACCGACCCTGCTAGCCCGATCTTCGGCATGCCCATTCTCGACGTGGATAAGGCGCGCACGGTGATGGTCATCAAGCGCGGGATGGGCGCGGGGTTCGCGGGAATCGAGAACCCGCTCTATTATATGGACAAAACGCTGATGCTGTTTGGCGATGCGAAGAATTTTGTTGGCTCGATCGTTCGCGAGCTGGCAGGCGGGCACGAGTAGAACCCAAGAAATCAAGGGTGAAGCAGATCCCTCCGCCTTAGGCTGTGGAAGACCGCAGCCTGGAGAGTCGGGATGACAATCTTGAGGTTGTCGAATCAGGGCAAAGAATTATTTTGCGTCGTGGAAGATGATGCCCAGAGTGTAGCGGGTGCCGCGGTGGACTCGGCTCACGCCGTGCTTCATGTTCACGCGGTAATAGCCGCGTGTGCCACGCACGGGGCGGTAGCGCGTGGTGAAAATAATCGCCTGGCCTTGATCGGCGCGCACTACTTCGGCTTTGGATTGTGCCCGGGGCTGGTGCTCGACGAGCAAAAACTCGCCACCTTCCCAGTCGCGGCCTTGCTGTCCCAGGAGAAAAACCATCTGTAGCGGAAAAGCGACTTCGCCATAGATGTCCTGATGCAGGCAGTTGTACCCGCCCGCTTCGTAATGCAGAAGCAGCGGCGTCAGCTTGGTTTGGCCGGCTTTGTGGCAAATTTTCCGAAATGCCGCATGTTCCGCGGGGAAACGCGGACTCTTTTCACCGAGAGCTTCCGCCCATTGATTCGCTACCTTGGCGAGGTGCGGATAGGCGGCGGACTGCAGGGTCGCGATGATTTCCGGCAGCGGGTTGGCGAAATATTTGTAATCGCCGACGCCGAAGCGGTGGCGCTCCATCATGATCTGGCTGCGGAAGCGGCTGTCGTCGCTGTACATGGTGGCCAGAGAGCCACATTCTTCCGGCGAAAGAATCGGCGTGGTCACCGCGTAGCCGCGCTGCGATAGGGAAGCGACCGCGCTTTCCCAATCCAGCGCGTCGATGCGTTCCGCGATGGATGGCGTCCCGAACATTTTTCGCGCTGCTTCAGGCATGACGTCCCTCAAAGCTTATCCGTCCAAAACGATGTCCAATGCAAAGTTTAGGCCAAACGAAGTTGTCAAATCTATCCGCTATGCCGCGTCAAATTGATCCAATCCATTTCCGGGTACAGGCTTGCCTCGCAACCACAACAGCGGTCCCGGCAACCTCCCTGAAACGCCGGTTTCAGTGCTATAGTAGTGGCCTACAGCCTGAACCGCAACGCTCCTGAGGAGGTTCGCATGAGCCAGAACACCATGCTTCGCAGCGATTCCCGCAGGTCATTCTTGAAGTGGTCCGTTGCCGCGGCCGCTGCTTCCACCTTCCGCATTATGAATGAGCCATTGCTCGCCGCCGCGGCTGTTGACCGCGACATGCAACATTTCCCCCCGGGCTCCGTGGTCATCAACGCCAACGAAAATCCTCTGGGACCGTGCGACTTGGCCAGAAAAGCCGTCGCCGACATCATCCCGGATGGCGGGCGCTATTGCTGGTGGCTGAAGGAGGAGCTCACGAAATCGTTTGCGGAGTCGGTCGGCGTAAAGCCGGAAAACGTCGCGATTTTCCCCGGCTCCAGCGAGCCGCTGCATTTTTCGGTGATGGCGTTTACTACGCCCACGCGCAGCTACGTCACCGCTGACCCCGGCTATGAGTCTGGAATGCATTCCGCCAAATTCTCAGGCGCGCGTGTGGCCAAGATTGCGCTCACGAAGGACTACGCTCACGACATTCCCGCCATGCTTGCCGCCGCGCCGGACGCTGGCCTTTTTTACGTTTGCACGCCGAATAATCCTACCGGCACGCTCACACCGCACTCTGCGATCGAAGAATTGTTGGCGAAGAAACCGAAAGGCTCGATCGTGCTCGTGGACGAAGCCTACATCCATTTTGCGGACCTGAACGCCACGGCCATCGACCTGATAAAAGCCGGGCAGGACCTTATCGTGCTGCGCACGTTCTCGAAGATTTACGGCATGGCCGGCATCCGGTGCGGCGCAGCCATCGCGCGACCCGATTTGCTCGAGAAACTGATCCCTCAGGGCGGCGGAAGCGCCATGCCCATCACCGCGCTGGTCGCGGCGTCCGCCAGCCTCAAGCATGAGCATCTGGTTCCTGAACGCAAGCTCATCAACACGACGATACGTGAGAAGACGTTTGATTGGTTGAGGAGCCAGGGTTATTCTTTCACGCCGTCTCAGGCCAACTTTTTCATGCTAGACGCCAAGCGCCCCGCGAAGCAGGTCATCGACGCACTGGCGGCACAAAAGGTGTTTATTGGCAGAATCTGGCCCGCGTGGCCCACGCATCTGCGCATCAGCGTAGGCACGCAGGCGGAGATGGACACCTTCCAGACCTCCTTCGCCGCCGTCATGAAAAATTCCGCCAGCGTCAGTTACGCGCTCCCCAGCAGGTCCGAGAATTCGCCGCACCGCGACGGCTTCCTCGCCGACGGCATAATGTTCCCACGCGCCTAACACAGCTTCTCAGGTTTTTCGGCGTTTCTCTCGTGGTTCAAGCGCTTGAGGCCACAGACGATTGTGGATAGCCCGGTCTGCTCGCCTTACCCGAAACCACGTTCCGTCTTGGTGCTGTTCCGCGGGAAAAAGCGTCTTTGACTCCTTCAGCACAGCGCGGTAGCGTGCCGCTTCTTCCTCGGTCTTCCATTTCAAGAAGTACCATGGGAACTGATCTTACGGTCTTTCTACCGGCAAAACGCGGAACCGTTTCTTTCCCGCAAGGCGATACGTTGCAAAATCTGCCTGGTCAATCGTCAGAACGGCATTTAGTGACTCCCGGTTCGCCAAGTGGACCAGCGTCGCGTCCGCGAAGCCCATTGGCCGATCGGCGTAGCGCGACATCAAAGCATGCAACGCAGGTAGTTCCGCATTCTCAACGGCACACAGAACAATAGCTCCTGAATGTACAAATCTCCACACTTTCTCTGTTTCTATGCGGCTTTTGTCCGCCAGATAAAACAGTTCGGTGAGCACAGCTTCCGATGTTTAAGAGTAGGGAGAGGCAATTACCGAAACGCATTTTCACGGGCCAAATGTCATTTCGATCCAAAATCGCTAGGATCGCGCCTGTATCCACGAGGGCGCTTGGGCTACCGGCCATACGTGCGCCACAGTTTCTCGCGCACAACTTCTCGGACCATTTCCGAGCGCCGCGGGTTGGTTCCGGCTAGGCAGCCGATGTAGGGTTCCGCGGCCGCATGCAGCTTTCGCTGGGTTTCCTGATCGTCTGCCAGCGCGGAAGAGTTCTGCGCGAGCCAGTCCCGCGCGGCCTGCTCGAGAACAGCAGCGAGCGGCCTACGGCGCAAGCGTGCAGCCCGCTCCAGTTCGCTTTTCAGTTCGCTGCTCAATCGCCAGCTATAGACCGTTTGTTGCCAGGAGAGCTCTTGGTGAAGCCGTTTCTTCAGGCGCGCGCTTCGGCGCTGTACTCGTTCCCTGGAGTTGGCGGCACGTTAGCCTGAAACTGTGCCGTTTCCGTTGAGCCGGCGAGCGCGGTGGTGGAGGAATGGCCGCCGGACACGACCTGTGCGATTTCGTCGAAATAGCCGGTGCCGACGAATTTCTGGTGGGTTACCGCACCGTACCCAAGTTCCTGCGAGGCGAACTCTTCCTGCTGCAGTCGCGAATACGCGGTCATTCCCGCCTGTGCATAGCCCCGCGCCAAGTGGAACATGGACATATTCAGTGCGTGGAACCCGGCCAGCGTGACGAACTGGAACTTGTAGCCCATCTTGCCCAGCTCTTGTTGGAAATTCGCGATGGTCACATCGTCGAGCTTCTTCTTCCAGTTGAACGACGGCGAACAATTGTATGCCAGCAACTTGCCGGGGAACTTCGCGTGAATCGTGTCCGCGAATTTCCTTGCTTCGGCCAAATCCGGCGTCGAGGTTTCACACCAGAGCATGTCGGCATACGGTGCATAAGCTAGGCCACGAGCGATGGCCGCATCGATTCCGCCGCGAAATTGATAGAAACCTTCCGGCGTGCGCTCGCTGTAAATGAATTCGCGGTCGCGCGGATCGGCGTCGGAAAGCAGTAATCCCGCGGAATTCGCGTCGGTACGCGCGATGAGAATCGTCGGCACGCCGCAGACGTCTGCCGCCAAGCGCGCGGCAATCAGCTTCTCCAGGAATTCCCGCGTGGGCACCACGACCTTGCCGCCCAGGTGCCCGCACTTTTTTGCTGAAGAAAGCTGGTCTTCGAAGTGCACCGCTGCGGCGCCCGCTTCGATCATCGCTTTCATGATCTCGTAGGCGTTCAGCGAGCCGCCAAAGCCAGCTTCGGCATCGGCCACAATCGGTGCGAACCAATATGTGCCCGAGTGTTTGCCTTCCGCGGATTCGATCTGGTCCGCGCGCAGCAGCGCGCGATTGATGCGCTTCACCAGGTTCGGCGCGGAGTCGCAAGGATAGAGCGACTGGTCGGGATACACGTCGCCCGCGGTGTTGTTGTCCGCCGCAACCTGCCAGCCGCTGCCGTAAATCGCCTTCAACCCGGCTTGCACCATCTGAATTGCCTGATTCCCAGTGATGGCGCCCAGCGCCGGGACGTACGGCTCGGTCTGCATCAAGTTCCAGAGCCGCTCCGCACCCAGCCGTGCCAGCGTGTACTCGATCTGAATCGAGCCGCGCAGCCGCAGCACATCGGAGTACGAATACGGCCGCATGATGCCTGCCCAGCGAGGTTCCTTGCTCCACGATTCGATCGGCAGATCCATTCTCCCGTTTCCATTCATCCCATTGCCTTTACTGTTGGCCCCATTGGCTCTATTTGCTGACATTCTTTTCTCCTTTCTTTTTGCTTCCGAATTGCTGTTTCCTTTGCTACTGCCGACGGGACCGAGGTGTTCCCGCCCCTGTGTACCCGAGGACCCATTTTCTTGGGGACTAGCACTAAAACGGCAAACTCGAACTACGAACCCAAACCGAAAATCACAAACTAAAGTTCTGCGTCATACCGGATTGAACTCTTCTCGCCGGATCATTTCCTCGCTGATACCGCGCGCCTCGCGCAGCGTTGCCGCCGCATTCGGATCGTCGTTCTTCGCAGTTTGGCGCAGGAGCTGGTCGAGCTCCTCGTCAAACAAATTGCGGATCAATTCCGGCGTATGCGGCACAGCTACGCCGCTGTCATCGAGGATCTCAACTTGACGCGAATGGCGCATACGCTGGGCAATCATCAAGCGGTAGATGCGGTCCGTGGCCAGGTCTTCCATGTAGCCATCGAGCAGACTCGCACCTTTTCCGTTCAGCACGCCGTTGCGATAGCGAATTACCGTGCGAATCGCCGCGCGAGTGCCTGCCAGCGTGCGCTTTCCCACGCCGGTCGGCAGCGGCCGCAGGTCGGGATGCGCGTTGGCATTCGCCGGCCGCGCCTGCAACTGGTTGGGAACAGGGAACTGGCTTACCGCGATCTCGTTTTGATCGGGATGCCTCGTCCACGCGCCATCCATCAACGAATTGGCTTCATTTTTCTTGTCTTCGGCGAGCACTTTCAACGCCCGCGCATTCAGCTCCGCGTCTTCGCGGCTCGGATAGAGGGCGGTCATTCCGCCAATCGCCAACATGCCGTGTTTGTGACAAATTTCTGGAATCAAGTTGCGCAGATTCTGGAAAAAGGCCACATTGTGCGGAATGGTGTTGCGATCCGGCAGCACCCACTCCGGATTTTCCAGATTGCAATGAATCAGGCTGGCCATGTAGTCCCAGCGGCCCAGGTTCAGACCCACCATGTGGTCCCGCAGATTCCAGGCGAATTCTTCCATCTGAAATGCCAGTGGATGGGATTCCACGAGCGCCATGCACCTGATGGCGCTCGTCGGCAGGCCTTTCAGGCGTGCAATCATCTGGAACAGATCGCGCCACCACAGCGCCTCGTCCGCCGAATCCGATTTGGGAATGTAAATGCACAGTGGGTGCTTCAACGCGTTGAAATCCACTTGGTACGCGACCATCGCCACGTCAAACAGCGAAGCGGGCAGAAGTTCGCCCGGCAAAATGCCGGCCTGATGCAGGTGCAAGCCGCGTGGCCGCGTGAAAATCACCGTCGTGCTTGAACGGATGCCAACCTTTTTGTTGCCCTTGCGGTCGAAGTACGTCAGCCGCCCTGCCAGCGCTTCCAGAATGTTCTGAATACCCAGCGCGTTGTGTTCCCAGGTATTGGCCGTGGAGTCTTCCAGGTCCAGCATCACCCCTGGGGCGCCGGAATTCAGCATTTTGACCACGAGTTCCGCGTCATCTGCCGGACCCGTCATCTGATTCCGCTGGTCGGCGCACCACTCCGGAACCTCAATTCGCCAGAGGCTCATCGTCGCCACCGAAGGCGGTAAATACGAAGGCACCTTGCCCGCGTGGGCTTCTGCCAGGGCGTACTCGCGCCGCGCCACCAGCGCCCTCTGCCGCAGCGTCAGCGCAGCATGCAGCGGGGCCAGGAAATCCAGGAACCCTTCCGGAAGATCGCGCTGCGGATTAAAATCCGGCGGAGCGGTGTTTACCGGCACGATGCGGTGCGAAAAGGGCATCGGCCTAAGCGCTGGATTCGGCCTGGTAGTAGCGGTTGCCATGGCGCTTGGTCAGTCCTTTCTGCTGCCAATTCGAATCAGGGCCGGTTGGCGGACAAGCAGACAATTAGATGCCCAACGCGGCCGGAATGCACGCCTCTAAGCCTCTTGCTTGCAATAAGATAGCGCGACCGCGAAAGACCCCGCCAAACACTGCGGAAAAATTGGGACCAAGAGTTGAGAATTTTGCACCTCCTCGCCCGGAATTTTCCTCGCTCCGCGTTCCTGTTCAACAGGCTGAACATCTGTTCAACCTCCATGCTCCTTTTACCGTGCTAACCCCGCTGCTTGCAAGATCTTGTTCAATATTCTGAACAAATATTCTATACTACGAACTCCTTAATTCTCTGTCAGGAGTTTCCATGCCGGTCTCGGACGCCAGCCCCGTCACTGCTGTCGAACGCGCGCTCAACATCCTCGAAGCTGCGGCCCACCGCCGCGACGGACTCACCAACTCGGAAATCAGCCGCAAGCTGGGCATTCCCAAAAGCTCCGCCAGCTACATTCTTCGAACTCTCGAGCGGCGCGGCTACTTGCGCCGCGAAGCGGAAAGCGGCCGTTACCGGCTCGGCTTGCAAATTCTCAGTCTCGGCGGCGACGCCCAGGCCAATCTCGATATCGCCGACGTGGCACTCCCGTTCATGCGCGCGCTGGTGGAAAAAATCCACATGACCGTGCATCTCGCGGTGTTGGATCAGGGCGAGGCCGTTTATATCGAAAAGGTGGAAGCGCCAGGATTTTTTAGAGTGAACACCTGGGTGGGCCGCCGCATGTTTCTGCATTCCACGAGCGTCGGCAAATGCCTGCTCGCCTGGTTACCAAAACACGACGTGGAAACGCTGGTGAAACAGCAAGGTTTGAAGAAGCGAACGCCGAAGACCATCACGACGATGGCGAGGCTGCTGGCCGAATTGGAACACGTCAAGCAGGAAGGCTATGCCGTCGATGACGAGGAAAACAGTCTCGGGGCGCGTTGCCTTGGCGCACCCGTTTGCGATGTCACCGGAAACGTCGTGGCCGCGCTGGGCGCCAGCGGCACGCTGACACAGGTCGATCAGGCTAGCATGCCACGCATTGCCGAGGCTTTGAAAGAAACTGCGCGGCGCATTACGCGCCAACTACATCGAAGGGGAGCCGCAGGCGCCGCTTGATAGCCAGACCTCTCACTTGCGTTGGAGCGAAACAAGGCTGCCGCTATTTCGCGAGAACCCGCTATTTGGAATTGCCCGCCACGACCAAGTTGTTTTTCACCGAAAACACGTTGGGGACTTGGCTCACGCGTAAATTCGCTAGATTTTTGTCCGCTTCGTTGTCCACGACCCCTTCCAGCGTGACGTTGCCGTTTTTCACGATAATGTGAATCGACGGAATTGCCTGAAAACCGTACTTTTGCAAGCCTGGCTCGCCGTAGATCGTGTGATACACCGCGTGGCGCAGTTGGTCGTCCATTGGTGAAACGGGAAGAACTTCAATGTTGTTCACCACTGAGGCTACGCCCTCGATGCCTTTCACTGCGGTTTCTGCATCGGATTTCAGCGTCGGACGGGTCACTGCACCCATCAGCGTTACTTTGTCTCCATCCACGCGAAATTCCAGATTGTCGAACACGGAGTACCACGGCAGCATCAACAGTTGGTGGCGCACTTCCTTGGCGAGCCGTTCCCGGTATTTCTCTTCGCTACGCTGGTGCTTGCTTTGTTGCGCGGCCGCGGTTTCCGTGCCAGGGTCAGCAAGGGGCGCAAAAAATAGCAACAATACGAACAGGGCACGGAGATCTTTTGTCAATGGTTTCCCTCCTCGCTAGTTTTTCTGTGGGCCTCTACCGGTTAGATTCAAGGTGCAGGGCTAAGGACTGCACGGAGGAATCTGCAGGCGAGTGCTACCATACTACTTGGCAAGGCTGCTGGAAAGATGAATCCAGCGAGCGAATGGCACCCTTATGCACGGTGCGGGCCCAGCCGTGGAGTTCGGGAAGCGGAGAGCAAATCGGGATGCTGGTGATTGGACATCGCGGGGCCTCGGGGCACGCGCCAGAGAACACGCTGGTGGCCTTTCGCAAAGCGGTGGCGCTGGGGGCGACGTTCATCGAGACGGATTTGCAGCTTTCGCGTGACGCGCATTTTGTAGCCATCCACGACGAGACGGTGAATCGCACCACGAACGGGCGTGGAGCGGTGCACGACCTGACGCTCACGGAATTGCGCGAGCTCGACGCCGGAAGCTGGTTCGGGAGCGAATTTGCCGGCGAGCGCATCCCCACGCTGGAAGAGATCTTGCAGTTCTCCAAGAAAAATGACGTCGTTTCTTATCTAGAAATGAAACCCAGCGGCTCCTGGGGCGGAGAGCACGCCATGATCGCCGCGCTGCGCGAATCGGGAGAAATCCCGCGCGCGGTAGTGATTTCCTTTGAGCCCACGATGGTGCTGAATGTGCGCAACATCGAGCCCACGGTGATGACCGGATTGCTTTACGACGGGCAACTGGAAAAACCGGTGGAGAAGGCCGTGGAAATTGGCGCGCGGCAACTGGTGGTGCGGGGAGATCTGGTCACGCCGGCGCTGCTGGAGCAGGCGCGCAAAAAAGATTTGCAGGTTGTCTGCTGGACCATCAATCAAGCGGCGCACATGCGTCTGCTGATCGAGGCGGGCGTTCACGGAATCATGAGCGACTATCCGGACCGCTTGGTGGCGGCGCTGAAGAAAGAATCCGAAGCAGTTTTGTGACCTCCTCAAGAACCTTCCAGGAAAATATGAAGAGCGGCGAGTTGCACGACGGTAAGCTGCTCGGCGCGGGCGTCGGGTCGAAGGCTTAGCGAGGCCAGCGCGGCGCGAATTTTTTCCGGATTGGCGAGAGACCTCAGGTTGTTCACCAGGGTTTTGCGCTTCTGCGAGAAAGACAATTTCACAAAATTCAGGAAACGCGCTTCGTCCTTCAAGACGAGCTTCGCGCGTTCACCGGGAAGCCGCAGCGTGACTAGCGCGGATGTGACTTCGGGCGGCGGCTGGAAGGCATCGCGAGGAATCTCGAAAACCAGTTCTGGGCGCGTGTAGAACTGCGTGACGACGGAGAGATAGCCGTAATCGCGCCTGCCGGGCTGCGCTGCGAGGCGTTGAGCGACTTCCCTCTGGATGACGAAGTGCATTTCGTCGATCAGGGACGGGAAGGCGAAGAGATGATGCAAGATCGGTGAGCTGATGTGGTAGGGAAGGTTGCCGTAAATGCGCATGTGCCGGCCGGAAGCCAGCATGGCAAGGTCGGTCTTGAGAACGTCGGCGGAAACAACCGTGAGTTGGGAAAACTCTTTCCCAAGGCGGCGAAGTCCGCCAGCGAGCAACGGGTCCAACTCAATGGCGGTGACGGGACCGCCGGCCGCAAGCAGATGGCGGGTCATTTCGCCGTGGCCTGCGCCAATCTCGACCCAGCAATGCTGGTCGTCCGGCAAAAGCGGAACGGTCGAATGTGGGGAGACGCGGATGGCGCGGGCGATCTGCTCGCGCCAGTCGAGGTCGGCGAGAAAATGCTGGCCGAGGCGCTGGCGAGCCATGGGGCAATTAGTGTAACAGCAGTGGTAGGCGGCCATGGGACACGGGCACTAGGAAAAATTTTTGTTCTGGATGAAACAAAGGGGACCCCTGAGTCGTTTAGGGGTATAGAATGGGTTCCCTAAAGGGCATATGGGAGTAGGCATGGAAAAAGAGGCCGATCTGTTGCAGGGAACGCTGGATATGCTGGTGCTGAAGGCGTTGGCTCGCGGGGCGAAGCACGGGTATGGCGTTGCGGAATGGATCCATGAAAGCTCGAACGACGTCCTGCACGTGGAAGAGGGTGCACTGTACCCGGCGCTCCATCGGCTGGAGCTGAAGGGGTGGCTATCCGCGGAGTGGGGAACGTCGGCGAACAACCGTCGGGCTAAGTATTATTCGCTGACGGCGGCGGGGCGCAAGAAACTGGCCGAAGAGACCGAGTATTGGCGGCGGATGTCCCGGGCGATCGCGAGAGTGATGCAAATTGCGTGAGGGGCTAGGGAATGGGGACCGGGGATTAGGAGCATTCCATGAGCTACTGGATGAGAGTGAAGGCGCTGTTCCAGACCAAGCAGCTCGACCGCGACTTGGAGGACGAGCTTGCGTTTCATCTGGCGATGCGCGAAGAGAAGAACCGCGAGCGGGGGATTGAGGGAGAGGAGGCGCGGTACGCGGCGCGACGGCACTTCGGCAACGTCACGCGCATCAAGGAAGCGTGCCGGGAAGCGTGGAGTTTTGTCTCGCTGGAAAGCACTTGGCGCGATCTGTGGTACGGAGCGAGGGCGCTGGCGAAGAATCCGGGGTTTACGGCGGTGGCGGTTCTGGCGATCGCGCTGGGAATCGGGGTGAACACCGGAATTTTTTCTGTGCTGAACGGAGTGGCGCTGAAGCTGCTGCCCGTTCCCAGAGCGGACCAAATTGTGAGCGTGGATCAGACTTTCCACGGCAAATTCAGGCGCAACGTTCACGGCGAGCCGGGGATGTTTTCCTACTCCGAATACAAAAACTATCGGGCGAGCAATCATTTCTTCTCCGGGATGCTTGCGTATGCGCCGTTTCTGGAAGCGACGCTCGGGGGAGAGAGCCCCAGTCAAGTCATGGGGGCAGAAACTTCCTGCAATTTCTTTGACGTCCTGCGAGAGCGCCCGGCGTTGGGGCGAACCTTCGTGGAGGCGGATTGCAGCGCCCCCGGTGCAAGCCCCGTCGCGGTTCTGAGCGACGATCTGTGGCGAACGCGATTCGGCGCGGATCCGTTGGTTGTGGGGAAAAGTATTTCTTTGAATCGCGCGAAATTTGTGGTGATTGGCGTTGCCGCGCCGGGCTTTCGCGGGCTCGATCCCTGGCCCAGCGCGTTTTGGGCGCCGGTAACGATGCAAAAGGCACTGGAACCCGACGCTGATTTGCTTCTCAACGACTACACCGGCTGGCTGGCCGTGCTGGGACGCATGCGGCCAGGCGTTTTTCTCGAGCGGGCGCTGGGCGAGAGCGAGCAGCGCTTGTACGCGCTGAATGCGTGGCGCGAAACGCCGTTCTACAGCGAGCGGGAACGCGCGGCGCTGGATTGGACGGAGGCGGTGACGCTGGTTTCGCAAACGCACGTGCCGGATGAAGTGTACGAAGAGGTGCGGAAGCATTTCAGTGAAAAGGAACTGTTGGATCTGACATTTGCGGTGGTAGCGATCAATTCGTGGAATCGCCTGGCGGTTTCGTTGCGGGCGATTCCAGGGACGTATCAGGGGAAGAAATCTTCTGCGGCCGCATCGTGAAAAAAGGCGGTAAGCCCTGCTCGCAAGTAATGGAGCAGACGACGGAGAAGTACCGTAAAATGGATGGGCAAGTGTAATGGGCCATCCATGAGAATTTTGTTTGTGGCATCGGAAGGGCTGCCGTTTTCGAAGACGGGCGGCCTGGCGGACGTGATTGAAGCGCTGCCAAAGGCGCTGGTGGCGCAAGGCCACGAAGTGGCGGTGGTTTTGCCGCGCTACCGGGGGACCAAAGCATCGGCGGTGGTGATTCCGAGCCTGACGATTCCGATGGGCGGCGCACGGCTGCGCTTCCCGGCGATAGCCGATGGCGCGGTTTTGGGCGGAGTGCGGTATTTCTTCGTGGATGATGCCGCTTATTTTGACCGTGAAGGACTCTACGGAACCGGCGGGAAAGATTATCCGGACAACGCAGAGCGCTACGCGGAGTTTTGCCGCGTGGCCATTGAAGTGGCCAAGCAAATTTGGCCGGCGGACGTATTTCACTGCCACGACTGGCAATCGGCGCTGGTTCCCGTGCTACTAAGGACGTCGTATAGCGACGATCCGCTGGTGAAGAACATCCCGGTGGTGTTCACCATTCACAATATGGGGTATCACGGGCAATTCACGCGAGATGTGCTGGAGCGCGTGGGTCTGCCGCCAACGGTGTTTCATCCCGAGGGCCTCGAGTTTTACGGCAGCGTAAACCTTATGAAGGGTGGACTAGTTTATTCGGATTATTTGACCACGGTGAGCCGGAAGTACGCGCAGGAGGTCCAGACCAGGGAATTCGGCCACGGACTGGATGGCGTGGCCAGAAAGCGCGCGGACCGGCTGATAGGAATTTTGAACGGCGTGGACTATACGGCGTGGAATCCGGCGAAAGATCCGCTGATTGCAGCGAATTACTCGGCAAAGGATTTGAGCGGAAAGCAAGTTTGCAAACAAGAGTTGCTGGACGCGTTTGGACTGCCTCACGAGCATCTGGAGCAGCCCGTGATTGGAATCGTGTCGCGCTTCGCGGACCAGAAGGGATTCGATTTAATCGCGGCGAAAGCGCACGAGCTGATGAAGGAAGATTTGGTGCTGGTGGTGCTCGGTACGGGCGATCGCAAGTATGAAAAGCTGTTTACTGCTTTGGCGGCGACGTATCCGGGCCGCGTGGGGTTGAAAGTCGCATACGACAATGTGCTGGCGCACAAAGTGGAGGCGGGCGCGGACATGTTTCTCATGCCGTCGCGTTACGAGCCTTCGGGCTTGAATCAGATGTACAGTTTGAAATACGGTACGGTGCCGATTGTGCGGGCGACAGGCGGGCTGGACGACAGTATCGAGCCGTTTAACGTAGAGCACGGCACGGGGACGGGATTCAAGTTCTACGAGTATTCCGGAGAGGCGCTCTTGTATGCAGTGCGGCAGGCGTTGCATCATTACATGGACGAGAGAATCTGGAGACGCATCCAGTTAAACGGCATGGCCAAGGATTTCTCCTGGAAGGGGCCGGCCAGGGAATACGCGAACTTGTATGAAGCAGCGCGGGTGACCCGCGGATTCGCGCCCATGGTGCAAAAGGTAGAAAAGGTCGAAAAGGTAGAGACGGCGGAGCGGGTAGAGAAGGCGGAGAAGGAAGCGGAGAGCGAGCGGTCATCGCGCCGCGTAGCCAAGAAGGCAGCCAAGGTTGTGGGACGATCCGCTCCGGGGGGCGGGAAGGTTTTTCAAGGGCCGGAACAATCGGACCTAGAGAAAGATTCAAGGGAAACCGCTCAAAGCTCGGTGCGGACTGCTGGTGACCCGGGACAGACGGCTCAAGACTCAGGGCAGGGTGCTGAAGGCTCGGGGCAAAGTATCCAAAGTTTGGAGCAAGACCCTCAGGAATCGAGGCAGCCCCCGCAAAATTCGGAGCAAGCCCCTGAAGAGGTTGGAGAAGCTCCACAAGGATCGGGGCAGCAGGCAGGGAGAAACCAAAAGCCTGCTCGAACATCTAATTAAATTGACAAAGGAGAGATAGGCGGGAGCCGGAATCGGCGACCGCTGAGAACAAAGGTCATGGCAGACAATTCCATTCCAGCGGCGACCGACGGAAATTTCGAGACGGAAGTGCTGGCCGCGAGCAATTCCAAACCAGTCATGGTGGATTTCTGGGCCGAATGGTGCCGGCCGTGTCATATGCTGGCGCCCACGGTTGCCGAAATCGCGCACGACTACGAAGGCAAGCTGAAAGTGATGAAGCTGAACGTGGATGAAGCGATGAATTCCGCGGGGCGTTACAACATTCGCGGAATCCCCACGCTCCTTGTGTTCAAGAATGGGCAGGTGGTGGAACAGATTGTTGGGGCGGTACCGAAGGAGCAGATCACCAAAGCACTGGACCGCCACGTGGCGTAAATTCCAAGAACCTACAGATTGAAGACGTGCTGCAAGAGAAGAGGCGGCACGTTTTTTCTTTTTGATCGGACTTTTGGATTGGTCCGCCATCCCCACACTCTTAGTGCGAAGGACCGAAAATGAAGAAATCTCGCGAATCGGGTCTGGCGCGGTGCCACTGGGCGCGGAGTGAACTCAACATTGCTTATCATGACCAGGAATGGGGTGTGCCGGTGCACGACGAAAAGAAATGGTTCGAGTTCTTGATTTTGGAAGGGGCGCAGGCGGGACTGAGCTGGGATACGATTCTGCGGAAGCGCGCGCGGTACCGCGATGTATTTGACGGATTCGATCCGGAGAAAGTGGCGCGGTACGACAAGAAGAAAGTGCGGGAACTGCTCCGCGATCCGGGAATCATCCGCAACAAATTGAAGATCGACGCGGCGATTGAGAATGCGGGGGCGTTCATGACGGTGCGAGAAGAGTTTGGATCGTTTGACGGCTACGTTTGGCGCTTCGTCGACGGTCGCCCCATGCAGAATGCCTGGAAGACGCGCAAACAAGTTCCCACGAAGACGCCGCAATCGGATGCCTTGAGCAAGGACTTACAGAAACGAGGGTTCCGGTTTGTTGGCTCGACAATTTGCTACGCATTGATGCAAGCCACGGGCATGGTCAATGACCACGTCGTGAACTGCTTTCGATACGCGGACTTAGCCCGTGCCAACGGAAGAACGTGACGGGTGGCCAGTTTGACGCAGGCTGCGGCGCGGGGGCGGGAGCGATCTTCGTCAGCCGCAAACGCCATCCTTTAAAAGAGCGCGTGAAAACATCCGTATCATCTTCGTCGAAGAACTTCGACGGGTCGGCCGTCTGCCGGTATTCCTTGATGTAAGTCACGACAGCGGTGTCGCCAAACAAATCCACCCGCATGTTCTTTTTTTCGATTGTGAATGGACTCGGGCCTTTGTCGTTGGCCGCAAAATTGTGTTTCACGTTTTGTTGAAACTCCGCCTTAGAGAGGGCCTTTCTGCTGCCCTCCACAAGACACACCCAGTCATCGGCGAGCGCCCCCATTTTGGACGCATCATTTTGCTGCTCAAATTGAGCAGTTTGCGCTTCGATTTTTCGGAGCGCCTCCTCGTCTTGCCTCCTGAGGCCTTTCTGACTCTTAGCGAATGCCAGCATCCCAAACAGTCCGGCAAAGAGGAAGAGACCGAGAGCTTTTTTCATGATTCACCTCTCGCGCGGGGAGGGGATTATAGCATTAAGACATGGCTGAGAATTGAGTTTGTGATGTCGCGGCGCAGCCGGCGCAGCCCGTCGGCTTGCGTTGGGGGCGGTGCCAGCTTACGATAAGAACTTGCCGTTCGTTGTGAAATCCCTAGAAGTTAAGGCGAAGTGAGCAGCACGGCGCGGAAGTGTGGATACGGGAAAGGTCAGCATGAAATCCGTCGTGGTAGTAGGCGCACAATGGGGCGATGAAGGCAAAGGCAAAGTCGTCGACTACCTGTCCGGCTCGTTTGATTACATCGCCCGCGTCGCCGGGGGCCACAACGCAGGGCATACCGTCATTATTGGAAAAGATCGCTTCGTGCTGCAGCTGATACCCTGTGGAATTTTGCGGCCCAAGCGCCACGCGGTGATCGGTACGGGAGTTGTGGTAGATCCCGCAGCACTTGTGGCGGAGATCGAAACCCTTTCAAAGGCGGGCGTGGATGTAGGCGGGCGGCTGCACGTGAGCAACCGCGCGCACTTAATTTTTCCCTATCACCGCGAACTGGACAAAGCCGCGGAAGCAGCACGCGGCGCCAACAAAATCGGCACCACTTCACGCGGCATCGGGCCGGCCTACGAAGACAAAATGGCGCGGCGCGGGCTGCGTATGTGCGATTTGCTGGAGCCGGAGCTGTTTCGGAAAAAGGCAGCGCACGTCGTGGCCGAAAAGAACCGCTTGGCAAAAGGCGCGTACGGGGCGGATATCGACTTTTCGCAGGAAGTGGAGCAAGCGCTGAAGCTTGGCGAAAAGATTCGCGGTTACATCTGTGATACCGCGGAACTGTTGAATGGCGCGTTGGCGGAAGGGAAGTCCGTGCTCTTCGAGGGCGCGCAGGGCACGATGTTGGACATCGACCATGGTACGTACCCATTCGTTACTTCTTCGAGCGCTACTTCAGGCGGCGCGGCTACCGGCGTAGGCGTGCCGCCGACAAAAATCAAGCATGTCCTGGGGGTTTCCAAAGCGTACACCACGCGCGTGGGCGGAGGGCCATTTCCAACAGAAATGCCGGATCTGGATGCCAAGGAAGTGCGCGACCGCGGAAAAGAATTTGGCGCCGTGACCGGGCGGCCAAGGCGCTGCGGCTGGCTGGACTTGCAAGTGCTGCGTTACGCGAAGGTGATCAACGGGATCGATTCGTTGGTGATTACTAAGTTGGATGTGTTTGATACGCAGCGCGAGATTCAAATCTGCGTCGGCTACAAATACAAGGGGAAGGCACTGAAAGAGATGCCCGCGCTCGCGGAAGAGTACGAGCACGTTACGCCGGACTACAAGGCACTTCCGGGGTGGTGCACTTCCACCTACGGCGTGAAGGATGGCGAAAGGCTGCCGAAAGCGGCGCTGGAGTATTTGCGGTTTATTTCTGATTTTCTCCAAGTGGAGATTGGGATGATTTCGACGGGACCGGAGCGCGACGCCACGATTGTGCCGGCAGGAACACTGCTCTCGAAATGGCTGTGAAAAGAGGAAGGAAAGAGGTAAGGAATTAGGCGGGTAAGAAAAAAAGAAGATTACAAGGGATCATAGGTTTTACCGCTGATTGGGGCCCGAAAAGGCCATGTCATGCTGAGCTACGAAGAAGCCCGCCGGAAGGTCATCGAACAAGTCGGAAAGATGCGAGGACCGTGTGCGACCACAAGTGTGAGCGTGTGGGATGCGCTGGGATTGGTGCTAGCACAGGGAGTCAAGACGGATCGCGAGTATCCGCCGTTTGACCGCTCCACGCGTGACGGCTACGCCGTGCGTTCGAAGGAGATCAAGCCGGGCGCACCGCTCAAGTGCGCCGGGGAAATTAAGGCGGGGGACGCCGTCACCGAAGCGCTGCCGGAGGGAACTTGTGTGCAAATCATGACGGGTGCGGCGGTGCCAGCGGGCGCGGACGCCGTCGTGATGATCGAATATACGCAACGGGCAGGGGAACTCGTCCGATTCGAACGGGAGACGCAGCCCGGACAAAACATTGTGCTCCGCGGAAGCGAGGCGCGAGCCGGGCAAACCATTCTGAAGCCGGGAATGCGGCTGGGATTCGCGGAGTTGGCGCTGGCCGCGCAGGTTGGCGCTGGACGACTGCAGTGCGCGAAGCGGCCACGCCTGGCGATCCTCTCAACGGGGGATGAGGTCGTTCTCATCGATCAGCAGCCGGGTCCATTCCAAATTCGCAACAGCAACAGCGTCTCGCTTGCTGCACAGGTTCGAATCGTTGGCGGGGAACCCGTGGTTCTGGGGAACGCCGCGGACCGTGTGGAAGACTTGGGAGAAAGAATCGAACGTGGGTTGAAGGAAGACGCGCTGGTGCTGACCGGCGGCGTTTCGATGGGGAAATACGATCTAGTCGAAAGCGTGCTAAAAGCGCTGGGGGCGGAGTTTTTCTTCGACGCCGTGGCGATTCGTCCGGGGAAGCCTGCAGTATTCGCGATTTGCCAGGGAAAGCCCGTGTTCGGTTTGCCGGGTAATCCCGTCTCGACCATGGTGACCTTTCAATTGTTTGTGGCTCCGGCGATCGAATTGCTGAGTGGCGCGGAAGCGCTTCCTTTACCGCTGGTCGAAGCGCGTCTGGCAGACTCGCTGAACGAAAGGTCGGGACTTGCCCATTTCTTGCCAGCGCGCATCGAATGGCGCGGTGCGGTGCCTGAAGTGAAGGCCCTGAAGTGGCGAGGCTCGGGCGACATTGCTGCGCTGGCGGGAGCGAATTGCTTTGTGGTAGTGCAGCCAGAGAACGAAAAGATTGCCGCCGGGGAGCGTGTTTCGGTCTTGCTGAGAAAGGATGTCGTATAGGCTTAGACGATGGCCAAGCTCTCGCATTACCGAGCCACGGGCGAAGTGCGCATGGTCGATGTGTCGGCCAAAGCTGTGAGCGCACGAACGGCTGTGGCCCAGGGCTTCGTAAAGATGAAACCCGCGGTGGTGCAAGCCGTGCGCCGGCTCAAAAATCCTAAAGGGGACCCCCTGGAAGTGGCGCGGATCGCCGGAATTGCCGCTGCCAAGCGTACTGCAGAGTGGATACCTCTTTGTCATCCTCTGCCTCTCACGCACATTGATGTGACCGCACGCCTGTGCAAGAATGGCGTGGAAGTGCGATCCGCAGTGACTACAGCAGCGCGGACGGGTGTGGAAATGGAAGCGCTGGTCGCCGTGGCTGCCGCAGCCCTCACGGTTTACGACATGTGTAAAGCCCTCGATAAAGGGATGGAAATCACGGATATCGTGCTCATCGAAAAAACTGGCGGAAAAAGCGGAGACTACCGCCGGGCGGCGGCTTGGCAGAGGCGCGCGCGATGAGCGCATCGAGCAGCAAATCGGTCCGGCTGCTGCTGGCGGAGGACAATCCGCTGGTGCGCGACTTGATTGTCAAGGGGCTTGAGCCTTTCTGCGAAATCGAGGTGTGCCAAGATGGCGGCGACGCGCTGCTCAAGGTCGTCGACACCCCTCCAGACGTCATTCTTTGCGATTACAAGATGCCCGTGTTGGACGGCAGGCAGCTTTTCGAAAAGCTGCGCGCGCGCGATACCACACGGCACATTCCGTTTTTGTTCATGGCCAGCCGCCCGGACATCGAGGAGCGCTTGCGGCCTCTGGTGGATGGCGTGGAAGACTTCATCACCAAGCCGTTTTTGGTTAAAGACTTGATCAGAATCGCGAAAAAAGTGATCGATCGCTTGCACCTCGAGAAGCTGCAGAAAAGCGCTTCGCGTCCGGGTGTGATTCAGGGCCGGCTGGAAGAGATGAGCATGATCGACCTGATGCAATCTCTCGAAATGGGCCAAAAGTCCTGCCGGCTCACGGTGCGCAATAACGGAGTGCAAGGGGAGCTCTATTTTGCCGGTGGCCAGTGCCGCGATGCGAAGGTGGGCAAAGTAGAAGGCGATGACGCGGTCTACAAAGTCGTGCTGTGGACCGCCGGAGATTTTGAAATCGACTTTAACGCAGCCAACGCCTCCAAGCGCACCACGACGACAAAAAACACCACCGGGCTCCTGATGGAAGCGATGCGGTTGATGGACGAAGCCAATCGCGACGCCGTTCCCACACAATGACGGTGCGTCGACGGCTTTCATTTTTATGATTTTAGCCCCGGTCTTCATGGAATAGCAGCTAGAAAATTGGCAACTGAAATCTGAAAGAGAACCAAGAACTAGAAACTGAAAACTCCTTCCTCATGCGCGTAGCGGTCCTCACCATCAGCGATAGCGTGGCCAAAGGCCAACGCGAAGACCGCTCCGGTCCCGCTGTAGCGGCCGCGTGCCGCGGGCTGGGATGGGAAGTTACCGCAGTATTGCCGATTTCCGACGATCCTGCGGGGATTCGTCAACAATTGCGCGAACTGGCCGATTCCGGCCGCATGGATGTGTTGCTGACCACCGGAGGAACGGGCATCGGGCCGCGGGACAATACTCCCGAGGCGACGCAGGCCGTGGCTGAGCGGATGGTGCCGGGGATCTCCGAAGAAATGCGACGCAAAGGTTTAGAGCACACCCCGACGGCCGTACTTTCGCGAGGGACAGCCGCGGTGAGGAACAAGACTCTCATCGTTAACCTGCCAGGCAGCCCCAAAGGCGCGACCGAGTCGCTCGAAGCAGTCGCGCATCTGCTACCCCACGCCGTAAAGGTGCTCCACGGCGCCCGCCACGATTGATTCTATTTTCCAGGAACAACCGGCAGAACAATTCGCGAGGGATGCTCTTTGCTGTGAAGGACGCGAATCACGCAAGGGGCCGTCCGCGAGCTGACGGACTCGGAATTTCCGGTTTGCAGGTTGCGGGAGAAGTGCGGGAAAAAGGCGCCGGACAGTTGTGCACGGATGCGATGCCCGGCGAGAAAGGTATTACTCGTCAGCAAGCGGTCGAGATTCATGCGGATGATCTTCCCGTGCTCGAGATATTCCGGTTGCGCCGAATGGTTGCGGTAGCTGGCGCGGAGAACGTCGAGGCCAGGGCTCATCAGGTTAAAGGCAGTACCGTCGGGTGCCACATCGAGAAGCCGTACCCAAAGATCTAAGTCGCGGCAATCCGCTGAGAGATAGATCTCGGCGCGGACCGGTCCAGTGACCTCCAGGTTCGCTGGGAGCGGTTCGGTATCAAAAACCAGGGTGTCACTGCGTCCCGACAAGGAGCGATAGTCATGCGCCCCATAAGCGGTGTAAGGATCGGTGACAGGCTTAGCTGGATCCGAAAGAAAAGTGGAATCAGGATAGGAACTGTTCGCGACAGAGCGCACAAGACTGCCGGTCCTGTCGTCTGCGGACGTGGAAGCCAGGTAGAACGATTCGGAAAGAGCACGTTGGAGGGGCCACGCATCTTCATCGCGCCAGACGTTTTCTCCCATGACAAAAATGCGCACACGGCTGTCGCGGTCCGCACGATTGTCCATCCCTCGAACATAATGGTCCATCCAGCGGAGGATGAGCTCATCATAATCGATGGCTGCGGAGGGTCCGAAGTCGCGTTCGCCGGAGCGCGGTTCCTCCTGGCCTCCGTGCGTCCAAGGCCCGATGACAGTGCGTGTGCGCGGATCCTGTTCGCCGCGGCGAGCCGCGAGGAGACCGTTGAAATTTGTGGTAGCACCATCGGGCCCGTAAGCCTCGTCATACCATCCCGAAAAATTCAGGACCGCAACATGCACGCGGTCATATTTGCTGCGGAGTTCGGCCCAGTCCCACCAGGGATCCCCCGGAGGATGCGAGAGCCATTCGTAATAGAAGGGCGCGATGTCCTTCATGTCGGGAAGTTCACGAAGGGGAAGAAACTCCTGCAATCTTTGATGTTCTTTCTCCCACGCAGCAGCCGCTTCTTTGTGCGTTCTTGGGCCGGGAAGATTCTTCCTGCGGCGAATATCCGGTGCGATATTGAACCAGATCCAGTCGATCCAGGACCCGTCGAATGCGCCGCCGGAATAGAAGAAATTGCGCGGCGTGGAGAAAGTCATTGCCGGAACCATGGCTTTTAGATGAGGAGGATTCCCGACGGCCGCCAGCCATTGGACCGCACCCGGATACGACAAACCGAAGGTGCCTACATTTCCGTCTGACCAGGACTGCCGCGCCGCCCACTCGATCGTGTCGTAGCCGTCGTGGCCCTCATTCCGGTAAGCATTGAATTCGCCGTCGGAGGCATAGCGCCCGCGGACGTCCTGAACGACGACGGCGTAGCCCCGTGCTACAGCCTTTTCGAAGGTTTTGTATTCCCGAAGAGCAGACTCTTTGTCGTACGGCGTTCGATAGACGAGTGTCGGAAAGCGGCCGGACCAGGCGGGCAGCAAGATATTTGCCCGGAGGACGACACCGTCCCGCATGGGGACTGCGACATCCTTTGGCGTGAGGAGCGGTCTGGTTTTGGCGGATTGCGGCGTCTGGGAGAAAAAGGGAGCGCATAACCACAGCGCCAACAAGAGACAGACCAGATGCCAGACGCTGGCGCGAGAGTTCGTAAGCGCAAAGATCATCAGGGGCAGCATTGTACTTGAATGTGCGACGAAACGGTGGTTGACGCAGACCTGCCTGTCGTCAAGAATGTTTGTACTATGACGCAAAAACTGGCGGAGAAGAAGCTGGCGGTTTTAGGAGCCGGAAAGCTTGGCGGCATCTTGTTGCGGGCATACCTGAAGCAGGAGCTGTTCACGCCGAAGCACGTGACAGCAACGGTGGCGCACGCGGACAAAGCCGCGGCACTGTCCAAAGAACTGGGCGTGCCCGTAAGGACCGAGAACCGCAAAGCCGTGCAGGGCGCGGACGTCGTCTTGCTGTGCGTCAAGCCCAAAGTGGTTGGCGAGGTGTTGAAAGAAATTTCACCTGATATCAAGGAGAAGACGCTGGTGATTTCCGTGGCCGCTTCCGTGCCGACGTCCTACATCGAACAGCACCTGACCGCCAAAGTTCCTGTCGTGCGCGTCATGCCGAATACGCCTTCGACCGTGGGATGCGGCATGACGGGGATTTGCCGCGGCGCGCACGCGGGTGCAGAAGATCTGGAGACGGCGCGAACGATGTTTAATGCGGTAGGGCGCACAGTCGTAGTCGACGAGAAAAACATGGACGCAGTGACCGGGCTTTCTGCCAGCGGTCCTGCCTTTGCCTACATCATCCTCGAATCGCTGGCGGAAGCGGGCGTCAAAGTGGGCTTGGCGCGCGATGTGGCAACGTTGCTGGCCGCGCAAACGATGAAAGGGGCGGCGAGCGTGGTGCTCGAGACCGGCGATCATCCAGCGCTGCTGAAAGACGCCGTGACTACGCCTGCCGGCTGCACCATCGATGGAATTCTTGAACTCGAAGAAGGCAAGCTCCGCGTGACACTGATTAAGGCCGTGGTGAAAGCCACCAGCCGCGCGGGCGAACTCCTTTTCGAGAAATGAGTCGCGGAGGTTAAAGTTCAACAGTTAGGTGGACATAGTGTCTGTCTCTGGCTCGGGATTCTGCAAGCCCCTTGAACCTTTAACCTTCAACTCTTGAACCTCTTTCACCCGCCAACCTGCCACTCACCACTCGCCACTTCTCTTAAGGAATGATAGGATGCTGCGCGTGAGGAAACCGTGCCCAAAGCCTATCTTCCCGTCCTGATTTACGCCGTACTGGTGATGGCGTTTCCCGCAGTGACGCTCATCCTGGCCAAGCTCATCCGGCCGGATTCCACTTCGACCGGGCCAAAGCTGAAACCGTACGAATGCGGCATTGCTTCCGAGGGTCACTCGCGCGGGCGATATTCCGTACGTTTTTACATCATCGCCATGTTGTTCGTCGTGTTTGATGTGGAGACCATGTTCTTGTTTCCGTGGGCGATTCTGTATCGTAGCTGGGTAATGGCGCACATGGGACTTTTTGCGCTCGTTTCGATGTTTGTGTTCCTCGGGATTCTGCTGGTTGGTTACGTGTGGCTGTACAAAAAGGGCGCGCTGGAATGGGCTTGAGCTGCGAGACGCAATTTGCTCCCAGGCGCTATCGATCCGCATTCCAAGTTCTTGTGATTGACTAGCTTTTTGCCGTGTGTTAGAAAACGCGGGCGCTTGAAATTCGAGTCTTCGTTTCGTGCGGTTGGAGTGCAGAGGTCTTTGCCCTTCTACTGCATAGAGATGGACCGCAGCCCGCATTGCATAGGGTCTATGGCCGACGAACCCAAGGAACAACAGCCTTCTCCCGTGCCCGCGGGCGACAAGCCCGCGAGCGGCGCCGCTCCCGCATCCACTCCTCCAGCCAAGCCCGCCGCGGCGGCGCCGCCTGCTGCCGCCCCGCCGAAACCGGCCGCACCAGTGCCGCCGAAGGCTCCGGTGCCGGTGCAGACACCGCTGAACAATGAGTTGGTTGGCCGCGTTCGCGCCAAGTTTGGAACGGCGCTGGTAGAAGCGATCGAGGATCGCAAGCAAGCGATCCTCACCGTGGAATGCGCGAAGCTTGCGGAAATTGCACAATATCTCCGCGATGAAGAAAAGTTCGACCTGCTTTCGGACCTGACCGCCGTCGATTGGCCCAAGCGCGACAAGCGCTTCGACGTGGTGCTCAATCTCTACTCCTTTGCGAAGAATGAGCGCCTGCGCGTGAAGGCTCGGGCGGGCGACGGCGAACAAGTTCCGAGCGTCGCGGGCGTTTGGCCCACGGCCAATTGGTTGGAGCGCGAAGCCTTTGACATGTTTGGGATCATTTTCGCCGGGCATCCCAATCTCACGCGCATCCTGTTGCCTGACGAATGGCAAGGGTATCCCCTGCGCAAGGACTACGACATCATCGAGCAGGATACTGGCTGGGTAAAGGAAAACGTGGGCATCGAAAGCGGACAATAGCGGGCGAACAATAACTCGCATGGCGAACAACACCATCCCGGACGCGGGAGAGAAGCAGCAGACGCTGCTGGGTGCGGACGAGCTCATCCTGAACATGGGGCCGCAGCATCCGTCTACGCACGGCGTGCTGCGCGTAAAGCTCAAACTCGACGGCGAACGCGTAATTGGCTCCGAGTGCATGATCGGCTATCTGCACCGAGGTGTAGAGAAAATTGCGGAGCACCGCTCGTACCAACAATTTGCGCCGTATGTGGACCGCATGGATTACGTGGCCGCAGTCAGCAACGGCTTGGGTTACTGCGAAGCAATTGAAAAATTGCTGATGGTCGAAGCGCCGCCACGGGCAAAGGTCATTCGAACGATCCTGACCGAGCTCCAGCGCATTGCCAGCCACCTCTTGTGGCTGGGAACACATGCGCTGGACATTGGCGCGCTTACGCCGCTTTTCTATTGCTTCCGCGAGCGCGAAGAAATTCTGAAAATTTTCGAAAAATATTGTGGTGCGCGCCTGACCACGCACGCATTTCGTATCGGCGGACTGCAATACGAAGCCTACGACACACTGGAGAAGGACGTCGAGCGTTTTTGCAAAGCCTTCGAGCCGCGCATCAAGGACTACGAAGACCTGCTGACGCAGAACCGCATTTGGCTGGGGCGCACGAAAGGCGTGGGAATTTTGACGGCGGCCGAGGCCATCGCATTGGGCGCAACGGGCCCGGTGTTGCGAGCCAGCGGCGTGAAGTGGGACATCCGTAAAGCCATGCCGTATGCGGCGTACGATCAATACAAATTTGAGATTCCCACGGGCAAGACCGGCGACACGTACGACCGGTATATGGTGCGTATGGAAGAGATGCGGCAGTCGAGGTTGATTTGTCTGCAGGCCATCGAGAACATTCCAAGCGGGCCGATTATGGCGAGAGTCGGCAAAGTGCTGAAGCCGCCGCCCGGCGAAGTCTATCATTCCATCGAAGCTCCCAAGGGGGAATTAGGCTATTACGTCGTCAGTGACGGAACGGTGCAGCCGTATCGCGTGCGCATCCGGCCGCCTTCATTTGTCAATCTGCAATCGTTTGACAAGATGGCTCGGGGAGGTCTGGTGGCGGACGTGGTGGCCATCATTGGAACGCTGGACATCGTTTTGGGCGAAGTGGACAGGTAGCGGCGGGTTTATCCCGTCGGGTTCGCTGGCCCGCGAATACGAGGGTCGCGCAGTCTAAAGGGGTGACACGTCGCAGATGCAAGCTGTAACGCAAGCCACGACGGAATTCGTGAAGCAGAACTGGGCGCCACTCGTCTGCGGGTTCGTCGTTGTTGCGGTTCTCCCGCTCATCGTCGGCTACGTCGTGCTGGTCGAGCGCAAGATCATGGCGGACATGCAGGCGCGGCTCGGGCCGATGCGCGTGGGTCCGCACGGCCTGCTGCAACCCATCGCCGACGCGGTGAAGCTACTGATCAAGGAAGACATCATCCCCGACGACGCGGACAAACTCGTTTTCTGGCTCGCGCCCGTTCTCTCTGTTGGCGCTGCTTTGCTTGCCATGGCAGGCCTCGCGATTGGGCCAGCGTTCCAAATCGCGCAGGGCATCAATATCGGAATTCTTTTTGTCGTCGGCGTCAGTGCCATGGGAATTTTCGGCATCGTGCTCGGCGGCTGGGCTTCGAACAGCCACTATTCGCTGATCGGCGCTCTTCGCAGCTCCGCGCAACTCGTGAGCTACGAAACCGCCGCGGGCATGGCTCTGGTGTGCGGGCTGCTCTTCGCCGGCACGCTGAACATCACTTCGATCGTGCAAGCGCAGTACGATCAGGGCATTTGGTTCGGATTGCTCGCTCCCGTGGCGTTTTTCGTGTATTTGGTGGCCTCCATCGCGGAAACAAACCGCGCGCCGTTTGATTTGCCCGAGGCGGAATCGGAATTGGTGGCCGGTTACATGACCGAATTTAGCGGCTTCCGCTGGTCGCTCTACTTTCTCGCGGAATACACCAACATGATTGTCGTCGCGTCGGTTGCGACGACCTTATTTCTCGGCGGCTGGCTGCGCCCCTTTCCCCGCACGCACTGGCTTGACTTCATCGACTTTCTGCCGCCCCTCTTAATGGTTGTGATTGGCGTGTATTGCCTCATCCGCGTGCCCAAGCAGCCCGTGCGCGTGCAGCAATTGTTCATGCTGGCCGTGGCGGGTATGTGTTTTGCGGTAGCGGTGGTCCTGGCTGCTCCCATGCTCGGGCCACTTCTGAAGCCGTCTTTGGCCTCCGCCATGAAGCCGTTCTTCGAAGGGATTCACGGCGGCTTTTGGTTCATTTTCAAAGTGGGCGCGTATATTTATTTCTTCATGTGGCTGCGCTTTACGCTGCCGCGCTATCGTTTCGATCAGTTGATGCGCCTCGGGTGGCACTTCCTGATCCCCTTGTCCATCATCAACGTGCTGCTGATCGGAATCGCGATGATTGTTGGGCAGTACTTCGATCTGACCGGCCCTTCGCTGCTTTTGACCACCATCCCCGCCTCCGTCATCGCGCTGATGATTGCCCTATTTATCTTGGCGGTCGAACAAAAGAAAGAGCCGCAACAGCAGCCTGGCGCAGCCACTCCGGATTCTTATGCTTGATCAGGTCATCTTTTACTTTTTCGCGGCAATCGCCGTAGTGAGCGCGATTCTGACCGTCACGCGGCGCAACACCGTGCACAGCGCCGTCTTCCTCATCACGGCGCTCCTTGCCACAGCTGGAATCTTCCTGCAACTCGGCGCGGAATTTCTGTTTATCGTCCAGATCATTCTTTATGTTGGCGGAATCATGGTGCTTTTTGTTTTCGTTATCATGCTAGTGAACCTGGACGTTGCGGTGCGCCAGTTGCAATTCGCGCGGCAAAAATGGGTAGCGCTGCTCATTTCGTTGGCGCTGGCCGCCCAGGTCGGTCTAATGCTTTGGTCCACCGGCAAAATGCCCGGCCAGGGCGTGCCCGTCCTCTCAGCAGTGCCTGCGGACAAACTGCCGCCCAATTCCGAAGAGGTGGCAAAAAGTTTGTTCTCTTCGTACCTGCTGCCGTTTGAGATTGCTTCGGTTTTGCTCTTGGTAGCCATGATCGGCGCAGTGGTCATGGCGAAGAAAAGGACGTAAGCACCGATGCTTCCGATTGGACATTATCTTTTTCTCGGCCTCGCGCTTTTCATCATCGGCGTCATCGGCGTGGTCACGCGCCGCAACGTGATCGTTATCTTGATGTCCATAGAGCTGATCCTCAACGCCGTGAACATCAACCTCGTGGCTTTTTCGCGTTTGTACGGCGACGTTGCCGGGCAGGTTTTTGCTCTATTCATCATCGCGGACGCCGCCGCCGAAGCCGCCGTGGGGCTGGGAATCATCATCGCGTTTTTCCGCAACCGCGAAACTGTTCTTGAAGACGAAATGGATTTGCTGAAGTGGTAGGCTCGCGCAAAAATATGACGCAACGAATCATGCAAGGAAAACAAATCGCATGACGCCGGCGGGCTACTTCCTCGAGCATCTGTGGCTCATCCCGCTGTTTCCTCTGGTGACGGCGGCGCTGATGCTTCTTATCGGCCGGCGTCTTCCCAACGCCGCCGTGAGCGTATTTTGCGTCGGCAGCGTGGGCTTGTCCTTCGCCTTCGCAGCAGGCGCAGTCACCCAATTGTTGTCCGCCGACCCTGAGTACCGCGTCGCGCAGCACATTCTTTTCGAATGGCTCACACCTGGCCAGATGCAATTGAGCACCGGGCATCTGGTGCGCTTCACCGCCGACTGGGGCTATCTGCTCGATCCGCTTTCTTGCGTCATGGTGCTGGTCGTCACTGGCGTCGGCTTCCTCATCCACTTTTACTCCATCGGCTACATGGGCCATGAAGGCGGCTACTACCGCTTCTTCGGCTACATGAACTTGTTCATGTTCTCGATGCTGACGCTGGTTCTTGCCAACAACATGCTCCTCATGTTCGTCGGCTGGGAAGGCGTCGGCCTGTGCAGCTATTTGCTGATCGGCTTCTATTTCTTAAGAAAGTCCGCCACGAATGCCGGCAATAAAGCATTCATCGTAAACCGCATTGGTGACGCGGGCTTCATTCTCGGGATTTTGCTGACGGCCGTCACCTTCGGCACGATTCGCTTCACTGCCGCTGGCTTGCCGGATGCCGCAGCGAATTCCGGAATCCTCCAGGCGTTGAACGGAGCGCTCGGCTCGCACGCGCCTGCCGCCGGCGCGCCGGTTCTCACCACGATCGCGCTTTTGCTCTTCGTGGGCGCATGTGGAAAGTCCGCGCAGATTCCGCTTTACGTTTGGCTGCCCGACGCCATGGAAGGCCCCACGCCCGTCAGCGCGCTGATCCATGCGGCCACCATGGTCACCGCCGGCGTTTACATGGTCGTGCGCATGAACGCCATCTACCAACTTGCACCGTTGGCGCTGGACGTGGTCGCCGTTATCGGCGTGACCACCGCGATTTTCGCCGCCTCCATGGCGCTGGTGCAAAACGATATCAAGAAAGTTCTCGCCTACTCCACCATCAGCCAGCTCGGTTATATGTTCCTGGCTCTCGGTGCGGGCGCATTCGCAGCCGGCATTTTCCACCTGATGACCCACGCTTTCTTCAAAGCGCTCTTGTTCCTGGGCGCAGGCAGCGTCATTCACGCCATGTCCGGCGAACAAGACATTCAAAAAATGGGCGGGCTGTGGGACGAAATTCCTGTCACCGCGAAAACCTTCTTCGTGGCCACACTGGCAATCGCTGGCATCCCGCCACTGGCCGGATTTTTCAGCAAGGATGAAATTCTCGGACGCGCGTTCGAACGACACCCCGCTTTGTGGGGTGTCGGCTTCATCACCGCGGGCATGACCGCGTTTTACATGTTCCGGCTCGTATTCCTAACCTTTTTTGGCTATTCGCGCGCCGACGACCACGCGCAAAAACACATTCACGAATCGCCGCGAACGATGACCATCCCTCTGATGATCCTCGCCGTGCTCTCCGTCATCGGCGGATGGATTGGCTGGCCGGCGGCCCTGGGCGGCAGCAACCAGTTCGAAAAGTTCCTTGCGCCGGTGGTGGTTACAAGAACAGTGCCTCAATTGGGCCCCGAGGGGCCATTTGGCCTTCCATCGGGGGAACGAACGCGTGTCTCCAAAGAGGCGAAGGAGCAAGAAGAGGGAAGCAGGCCTCGCGACTATCAATTAATGTTTGCCTCGATTGCCGTTGCAGTTGCCGGTATCTGGCTGGCCTATGAGTTCTACCGCACCAAGCGGTTCGCGCCCGAACTGGTTGCCGGAAAAATGAAAGGCTTCTATCGCGTGCTCTTCCATAAGTATTACGTGGACGAAATCTACGACGCCCTCTTCGTGAACCGCACCAAGGACCTTGGCACGCTGCTTGGTAAGTTCGACGCCAAAGTCATCGACGGCGTCGGTGTGGACGGCACCGGTTGGCTGGCGCGCTTTGGCTCGAGGCTTTCGATGTGGTGGGACAAGTGGATCATCGACGGGCTGTTGAACTTCGGCGCCAAATTCACGCAGCTCCTCAGCTTCCCGATCCGCTTCCTGCAAACAGGCACGTTTTCGAGCTACGCGCTATTCATTTTGGTTGGGCTGGCAATTCTTCTGGCGTATTACGAACGGCACCTCCATGTAGTGCTGCGCGGAGCGCGCTGAGAGGCGAGGCATGGACTTTTTTGCAAATCATATCTTGACGGTAGTTCTCTTCACGCCGCTTGTCGGTGCGATTCTCATGCTGTTCATTCCTCGCGAAGCGGAGCTGGCGCATCGCATCGGCGGCAACATCTTTGGCGTGCTCGGGTTTCTCGTTTCGATTCCTCTGGTTCGCTGGTGGAATTCCGGCGCGGGCAAGTTCTCCTTCGAAGAAAACGTCTCCTGGATTCCTTCCATCGGCGCGCGCTATCACCTCGGGATGGATGGCATCAGCCTGCTGCTCGTCATGCTCACCACCTTCCTCGGCATGATCGCCATCCTTTCTTCCTGGAGCGCCATTCACACGCGCGTCAAGGAATATTATATCCTCCTCCTGCTCCTGCAGACCGGCATGATCGGCGTCTTCGTCTCCCTAGACTTCTTCCTCTTCTACGTTTTCTGGGAAGTGATGCTCGTTCCCATGTATTTCCTCATCGGCGTTTGGGGAAGCGACCGCCGGCTCTACGCAGCCATCAAGTTCTTCCTGTACACACTTGCTGGTTCCGTGGTCATGCTGCTGGCAATTCTGGCGCTGTATTTCTATGCGCCGGTTGCGCCGGGTGCCACGCGCACGTTTGACGTTCCTACGCTGCTCGCCGCCGCCCAGACTTTTTCTGATCCATTAAAAGTCTGGCTTTTCTGGGGCTTCTTCTTCGCCTTTGCCATCAAAGTGCCGATGTTTCCCTTCCACACCTGGCTCCCCGACGCGCACACCGAAGCGCCCACCGCGGGCTCCGTCGTTCTGGCCGGCGTTTTGCTGAAGATGGGCACCTACGGCTTCCTCCGCTTTTCTCTTCCCTTGCTGCCCGTGGACCCCGTGTTGCGCTCGCGCATCATCCAGGTCGTCATCGTACTTTCGCTCGTGGCCATCGTTTACGGCGCGCTTGTCTGCCTAATGCAAAAAGACATGAAGCGCTTGATCGCCTACAGTTCCGTCAGCCACTTGGGCTTTTGCACGCTGGGAATTTTTGCGCTCACGCCCAACGGCCTCGCTGGCAGCGTGATTCAGCAGATCAATCACGGCATCTCCACCGGCGCCCTCTTCTTGATCGTCGGCGTGCTCTACGAGCGCCGGCACACGCGCATGATTTCGGATTTCGGCGGCCTAGCCACGCCCATGCCGAATTTCGCCGCGATTTATCTCATCATCAGCCTGAGTTCGTTGGGCATGCCGTTGCTCAACGGCTTTATCGGAGAATTCACCATTCTGCAAGGCGCGTTTCAAGTCAGCAAAGCCTGGGCCGCTTGGGGCGTGCTCGGCGTGATTCTCGGCGCCGCCTACTTGCTCTGGCTTTACCAGCGCGTGATGTTCGGCCCGGTCACCTTACCGGTCAACGAGCATCTGCCCGACCTCAATCTCCGCGAGCTGGCCACACTCGTTCCGCTCGTCTTTATTGCCTTCTGGATCGGCATTTATCCCAAACCATTTTTTGCCATCATTGAAAAGCCCGTCGAGAACATTGTTCGTCAGGTGAACCCGAACTTTTATCCCGCACAACAGGCAAAATTGCCTCCCTCAGCAGTTGCTCGCGCGATGGCGGAGGCGAAATAGCCCGGCTGCATGCCTATGCACATTCCTTTTCTTAGCGCGCTGACCAGTTACCTGCAGGGAGACGGAGCTGTCATTCTCCCCGAGATCGAACTGACTCTCTTTGGCTTGGGCATTCTGCTGATTGATTTCACGCTCGGCGTGAAAGAAAGATATTTGAACGCGGGGCTGGCGCTGGTCGGCACGCTTTTCAGCGCCTACACCGTCTGGAAACTGCGCGTTCCCGTAGCCGCAAATGGCTCGATGTTAGGATTTCACGAATCCGTCACTGTCGATCCTTTCTTCCTTTTCTTTGCGTCACTGTTTCTTGCGGCGACCGCTCTGGTCATTCTCCTCTCCGTGAAATTCCTCGAAATCGAACAGGAGCAGGAAGGCGAATACTACGCGCTGCTGCTGTTCGCCTGTGTCGGCATGATGTTCATGGCCTCGGGCTACGACCTCATCGTTATGTTCCTGGGCCTCGAGACCATGGCGCTCAGCTTCTACGTTCTCACTGGCTTCTTGCGCCGCGAAAAGCGTTCGAACGAAGCCTCGCTGAAATACGTTTTGCTGGGTGCATTCAGCTCCGGGATTCTCGCCTACGGCTTTTCGCTTCTCTATGGCCTGAGCGCCTCCACGAACATTGACACGATTAGCGAAATGCTAGGCCGGCGCAATGCTTTCGTTTCCTCTCTCTTGCATCATCCGCAGCCTGCGACCGCACAGTTTGATCCCTTCCTGCTTCAGTTGCTCCCGGTCCTGGCGTTCGTCCTGGTGGCTGTCGGACTCTTCTTCAAGGTCGCCGCCGTGCCGTTCCACCAATGGGCTCCGGACGTTTACGAAGGTGCGCCCACGCCCGTCACGATTTTCGTCAGCGTCGCGTCCAAGACCGCCAGTTTCGCCTTGCTTCTTCGGTTGTTCCTCGTGGTGTTCGGAGCCACGCAGGTGAACTGGATGTATCTCGTCGCGGGCATTGCCGTGGCCTCGCTCACCTGGGGTAACCTCGCCGCGCTGACGCAGACCAACGTGAAGCGCCTGCTTGCGTACTCCTCGATTTCTCACGTCGGCTACGTGCTCCTCGGCCTGGTCGCCGGAAACAAAACCGCAATGACCGGCATTGGCTATTATTTGCTCGCCTACATCTTTATGACCGCGGGCGCTTTTGCCATCCTGATCGTCTTGCGGCAAAAGGGGCTCATTGGCGAAGAACTCGAGGACCTGAACGGCTTGTACCAGCGCAGTCCTTCGTCCGCGGTGCTGCTCCTGATCTTCATGCTTTCGCTTGCGGGAATTCCTCCAACGGCCGGCTTCATGGGCAAGTACTTCATTTTCCTTTCACTCATCGAAACGCACCACCCTGTGCTCGCGGTCTTTGCGGTGCTGTACATCGTGCCCGCGCTCTACTACTACTTCCGCATTGTCGTGCATGCCTGGCTCATGGCGCCCGGCGAAGCGCCACGGCCCATCATGAGCAGCGCGCAAGCCGTCGCGCTCGGCGTCGCGGTGTTTGTCACGCTCGCCGCCGGGTTGTATCCTGAACCGTTCACGCGGCTCGCTCAATATGCCCTCGGACGATAAGCCAGACGAGACTCCTTCGACGACGCCGGCAAAGAAAAGAGCGAAGGATTTCGCCTCCGGTCCGGCGCTAGCGCTCGAGTTGCCTTTCACCTTAGTTGGCCCCATCGCCGTCGGCGCCGCCATGGGCTATTTCCTCGACCGCTGGCTGCATACGCGGCCTTGGCTCACGCTGGTTCTCGGCGCGCTGGGTTTTTTCGCTGGCGTGCGCGAAGTCCTGCGCCGCCTGCCCGCTGGCAACGGCAATAATTAGGTTTCGCAAGATGCCGCAGCGAAGTCTTATGGAGTGCGGCAGCCTTGCTCCCGTTTTTCTTCCTGGGTTGCGTCGCTCTATTGTGCGAGGTTCAATGATGTGACCGATTCAATCGCTGGCGACCAAACCGAGCGCCGCATCAGCTGGCTCACCCTGCTTTTTGGCTTCGCGGCCGCTGCCATTACTGCGGCACTGCGCCACGAACTCTCGGCGGCGGGCCTGGCCATCGGCACGACGCTGGCCTGGGTCAATTTCCGCTGGCTGCGGCGCGCGCTGGATGCCCTGGTACGTGCTTCCACGGCGCAGGAAGGCCGCGAAAAGCCTAAAGTGCCTCGGAAACACTACCTTGTGGCGCTTTTTCGCTACGGGTTGCTGGGCCTCACGGTCTATGTTATTTTTATCGATCTACACGTTCCCCTTGGGAGCATGATCTTGGGTTTTTGCGCTTTGGCAGCAGCCGCAATGGTGGCAAGCATGTGGGAAATCCTGCATCCGGTGGACTGACGAATGCCTGAACACGTTACTTGGCTGACGCAATTCGTGAACCATCACCTCGGGCATTTCGCCCTGGCCCTGCTTGCCGCTTTGCACATTCAGCCGAGTAACCCCGAGTTGCCTATCCCCGACCATGTGGTCATGGCTTTCGTTGTCGTGATCCTCGGCACGATTCTCGCCCTCGTGCTGCGTTCACAGCTTTCCGTCGAAAAGCCCGGCGCGATGCAGCAAGTGGCCGAAATGCTGCTCACCAATCCACTCGGCTTTGGCATCAAGGATCTGCTGGAAGAAAATGTCCATCACGGCGCCGCCAAATTCATTCCGTTTGTTGGAACAATCTCCGTCTTTGTGCTCCTCGGCAACCTCATGGGCGCGTTTCCCGGCAGCTTCCTCAAGGCGCCGACAGGCGATCCGACCGTTCCGCTGGCTTGCGCCGTCCTCACTTTCCTGTATTTCAACTGGCAGGGCATCCGCCGTCTTGGCCTGGGCGGCTACCTGCTGACCTTCGCGGGTTCTCCCAAGGACTTCGGCGGGTGGATCCTCGCCATCCTGCTGTTTCCCGTCGAAGTCGTTAGCACCACTGCGCGCATTCTTTCTCTCACCGTTCGGCTCTGGGCCAATATGTTCGCCAGCGATCTGATTTACTTGATTTTTCTGGGTCTGCTCGCAGGAGGCGCGACTTTTGGATGGAGCAAGTCTCTCGTGCTAGGCGTCATTCTCGCCGTTTTCCCCGCGACCATCCCCGTGCTTTTTATTGGCCTGCACATTTTCGTGTCCGTGATTCAGGCTTACGTCTTCACCGTTCTTCCCGCCGTGTACTTGAGTTTGGCCACGGCGGAAGAACACTGATTCGAGGTCGGGTTTGCCGGTAGAGGGCAGCATGCTGCGCCCCAGTTGAGCAGGGGACTAACGGGTGGGATTTGCCAGGCGTTTGTGGGGGCGCGTTGAAGGTTTGAAAGTAGCGCCGGACTTTAGCCCGGCATCTTCTCCGCAGTTTCGGCAACCTATGATCGAGTTTCGTTTCGCCGCTCCAGCGTGAGCCCGGCTGCTCGGTGTCCGGGGACCACCTCCTGGCGGCTTACAAGGAGGCAGTAAATGAAAAAGCAGTGGATGTGGATGTTGGCGATGGTTGTGGTCGTAATGCTGTTCGCTCCGGCCGCTTTCGCACAGGAGACCGGTGGCGCGGGCACCGGCAAGGCCCTTTCGGGAATCGCGGTTGGCTTCGGCATGGCCATTGCCGCGTTTGGTTGCGGTGGGGCCCAGGGCCGCATCGCTTCCGCGGCGTGCGAAGGCATGGCGCGCAATCCCGGCGCAGCGGGGGCCATTCGCGCGGCCATGATTCTCGGCTTGGTGTTCGTGGAAACCCTGGTGCTCTTCACCTTGGCCATGATCGCCTTGAAAGTCTCTTAGGGGGTTCTCATCACTGCAGAATGCAACGGCCCGGAGCCTCTGCCTCCGGGCCGTTTTTCGATTAATCCGCGGGCCTCAAGGATGGAGGTCAGAATGGCTGCCCTGTCGGTAAACACAGCTTGAAAGATAGGTAACTGCGTGGGATTAAGCCTGCAGTTCGGCCATAGTGGCTTGCAGTGGGCATGGGCAAGACCCGGATTGTTGCGCAGGTGAACTACCAGGGACCAAAGGGCGCGTCCCGGCAACTCATTTGGAATGAACACCTGGGAGGCGCACGCGGAAAAGTTGAGATTTAAAAGGTTATGCGAAAGACTAAATCCTTTAGATGCGACACTTACAAAAGAGTGGGGTCGAATCAAGCCTAGTGGGCCAGCAGGTTCGGTCGCAGGATGAAATTAATGACGGGATTCGGGTATACGCCGAACAAAATCGTGCCCACAAAGGTGATGAGCAAAACGGCGTTCACGCCCAGCGGAAATGGCACCGGGCCCGCGGCGGCGGCTTCTGCGCTCGGCTCGCGCATATACATCACCACGATCACGCGCAAGTAATAGTAAGCACCAATCACGCTGTTGATGGCCATCAGAACGGCCAGCGAAATCAAATGCGAATTCACCGCCGCTTTGAAAATATAGAATTTGCCAAAGAAGCCCGCGGTCACCGGCAGCCCGAGCAGCGAAAGCAGGTAGATGCTCAGCATCGCCGCGACAAACGGCTGGCGCTGCGAAAGTCCTGCGTAATCGTCAAGCGACAAATTCTTTTCGCCCGTGCCACCCAACTGCGAAACGATGGTGAACGCGCCCAGCTTCACTAGCGCGTAGCTCAGGAGGTAGAACAGCACCGCCGCATAAGCTGGCGCCGCTTCCGATGATCCGCCTTGCGCCATGGAGGTGACCGCGGCGAACGCGACCAAAATATATCCCGCATGCGCAATCGAGCTGTACGCCAGCAGCCGCTTCATGTTCGTCTGCACCAGTGCTCCGAGGTTGCCCGCGAACATGGTCAGCACTGCGAGCACCCAGAAAGCCCAGAACCAGTATTGCGTCGCCGCGGGCACGGTGGCGAAAATCCGCAACAGCAGTGCGAACGCCGCGGCCTTCGGGCCCGCGGAAAAAAGCGCTGTGACCGGCGTCGGCGCGCCTTCGTAAACATCTGGCGTCCACACTTGGAACGGCGCCGCGGCCACCTTGAAGCCCAGTCCGATCAAAATCAGCGCGAGCCCGAGCTTCAGCAGCGTACTCGTCCCGTCGGTGAGAGCCATTTTGTCCAGCAGCGTCGTGCCCGTCGCGCCATACACCAGTGCAATGCCGTAGAGGAAAAACGCCGTGGCGAACGAGCCGAGCAAGAAATACTTCATCGCCGATTCGCTGGATTTCAGCGAATCGCGCCGGTAACCCGCGAGCACATAACTCGAAATCGAACTCATCTCCAAGCCGATGAACGCGGTCAGCAATTCCTGTGCCGAGGCCAGCACGCCCATTCCGGCAGTAGCAAAAAACAACAGCGCATAAAATTCCGCTATGGGCAATTTCTCGCGGTCGAGGTAAGGCCCGGCCGCCAGAACCACCAGAAACGAAACGCTTCCGACGAGCAGCCGGAAAAAGAAAGTGAACGAATCGGATTGCACCAGCCCGGAAAAGCCCGGGCCGCCATGAAGGAACGACGCGAATGCGGCGCCTGTTCCGGCGAGCGAGCCGAGCAGCGCGAGAAACGTGAAAAACTGCCGGCCGCGCACAAACGGCTGCAAGAACATCACCAGCACGCCGAAGCCGCACCACATCAGCTCGGGAAGCACGCGATACATGTCGATGGCTCGGGGGAACATTTAGCGGCTTCCCAGCCTTTCTATAGCCGCAGTTTGCGCGGCGTTCATGCGAACAATTTTTGCTTGCGGTTTCACGCTAGCAGGAGACGAGGCTTCATACGCGCGCTGCGGTTCAACTTGGTCCATGACGGTTTGCGTAGCGGCCGCGGTGCGCCGCGTGATGAACGGCGAGCCGATGCCCATCCACAAGATGACCACGGCCATGGTCGCGAGAATCCATTTCTCGCGAACGGAAGCATCCAAAAGCGTGCGGTTCTTCTCGCGCGTGATTTCCCCGAAAAACACCCGCTGATACGACCACAACAGGTAGCACGCGGAGAGAATCACGCCCAGCGCAGCCCACGCGGCCCAGCCCCAGTGGCGTTGATAAGTGCCCAGCAGAATCAGAAATTCGCCCACGAAGCCGTTGAGCATCGGCAGACCGAGCGACGAAAGCGCCACGAACAGGAAAAACGCAGCAAGCTTAGGCATGGGCGTCGAAAGCCCGCCAAATTCGCTGATTTCAAAGGTATGCCGCCGGTCGTAGAGCATGCCGACGAGCAAGAACAGCGCGCCGGTCGAAATCCCGTGCGCGAGCATCTGGAAAACAGCGCCCTGCATGGAAATGTTCTGGAACGCGAAGATGCCGAGCACCACGAAGCCAAGGTGGCTGACTGAAGAATACGCCACCAGTTTTTTCAGGTTGGGCTGCACCATCGAAACGAGCGCGCCGTAAATGATTCCAATGATCGCCAGCACCGCGACCCAGCGTGCGGCGCGGTGCGACGCTTCCGGAAACAGCGGCAGGCAGAAACGGATCATGCCGTAGGTGCCGAGCTTCAGCAGCACGCCGGCGAGCATTACGGAACCGGCCGTCGGTGCTTCCACGTGTGCGTCCGGCAGCCAGGTGTGCAGCGGGAAGAGCGGCACTTTGATAGCGAACGCGAAAAAGAACGCCAGGAACAGCAACATCTCCGTGCGCGGCTCGAGCACCAACTGGCCATTCGCCAGCGCTTGCTGAATCGTTGGCAAATCGAAGGTTCCGGTAGCGTTGTAGAGCCAGATGATGCCGACCAGCATCAGAATCGATCCTGCCATGGTGTAGAGCACAAATTTCACAGCTGCATAGACGCGGCGCTCGTGCCCCCAGATGCCGATCAGAAAAGCCATGGGAATCAGCATGAGCTCCCAGAAGAGAAAAAAGAGAAACATGTCGAGGGCGAAGAAGACGCCGATGACGCCGACTTCCAGCAACAGCAACATCACGAAGAACTCTTTCACGCGATGCTGGATGCTGCTCCACGAAGCCAGAACCGAAATGGGCGTCAGGAACGTAGTCAACAGCACGAGAAACATGCTGATGCCGTCGGCGCCAAGGTGATAGTGAATCGGCGGTGCGGAGATCCACTTGGCGAATTCTTCGAGCTGATATCCGGAAGTGCCGATGGGCACGCCGCGCAGCAAGATCAACGAAAAGAGAAGTTCTGCGACGGACACAAGCATGGCGATAGCGCGAATGAATTTGTAATCGTCGCCGCGCAGCATCATCAGAGCGAGCGCGCCGGCGGCGGGGAAGAAGATCAGCACCGAAAGGAGATGTCCGCCGGAGAGCATCAGTGCACCAACCCCAACGCAGTCTTGCTGGCGCTCGGCCAGAAGAAAATGACAGCAAGCACGACAATCGCGCCCGCTACGACCCACACCGCGTAACTGCGCGTGTTGCCGGATTGCGAATGGCGCACGGTGTCGCCAATCGCCGCAGCTCCATGCGCAATCCCGTTCACCGTACCATCGATGCCCGCAACGTCGGCAGCTTTCCAGAACACATTCGTGGAAAGCCAGAGCAGCGGCCGCACCACGAACGCGGCGTAGAGTTCGTCGACGTAAAATTTGTTCAGCAGAGTGGTGTACGCCGGCCTCATGGACTTCGCCAAGTCGTCGGCCTTCCGCGGGTTGCTGACGTACAGCCAGTACGCGACTGCCCAACCGATCAAGGCGGCTACCACGGCCACTCCCGCGAGAATCAGTTCGAGCTGGTGAACAGCAGCTTCGCCGCCCGCTTCCACAGCTTCGCGAACGCCAAACACGGGGCCGAGGAAATTCGCGAAGTAATCGGGTCTCTGGAAAAATGCAGGCAGCGCGAACCAGCCGCCAATCACGGAAAGAATTGCCAGAACCACCAGCGGGCCGAGCATGCTCCAGGTCGATTCGTGCACGTGAACTTTTTTCTCGTCGTAGCGCGGTCTTCCGCTGAAGGTGAGAAAGATCAAACGGAACATGTAGAACGCGGTGAGCAGCGCGGTGAACAACCCGAGGCCGTAGAGAATGCGGCCGCCCGTTGCGCTTTGAAAGGCGGCGAACAAAATCGCATCCTTCGAGAAAAAGCCGGCGAAAGGCGGGAAACCGGCGATGGCCACAGTCGCGGCCAGCATGGTTGCATAGGTCCAGCGTATCTTTTTGCCGAGGCCGCCCATTTTGTTCATGTCCTGCTCGCCGCCGATGGCATGAATCACGGAGCCGGCAGCAAGAAAGAGCAGGGCCTTGAAGAACGCGTGCGTCATTAAATGGAAAATGCCCGCGGTGAACGCGCCGATGCCACATGCCAGGAACATGTAGCCAAGCTGGCTGACGGTGGAATAAGCAAGAACGCGCTTGATGTCGGTTTGCACGAGGCCGATGGTTGCGGCGAAAAATGCCGTCGCGCAGCCCACAATGGCCACGACAAGCATCGCGGTGGGCGAGTGCGTAAACAAAATGTGCGACCGTGCGACGACGTACACGCCTGCGGTCACCATGGTTGCTGCGTGAATCAATGCGCTGACGGGCGTCGGGCCTTCCATCGCGTCGGGGAGCCAAACATAAAGAGGAAGCTGCGCGGATTTTCCGGTCGCGCCCATGAAGAGGAGCAGACACGCAATCGTCAGCGTGCCGAACTGTCCCGTCGCATCTTTGGGCCACAAATCGGCCTTGGCAAAGATCTGCGCAAAATCCAGTGTGCCAAACGCGCGGAACAGCAGGAACATTCCCAGCATGAAGCCGAAGTCGCCGATGCGGTTGACGATGAATGCTTTTTTGCCCGCGTCCGCCGCGGATTTCCTCAGGAAGTAAAACCCGATGAGCAGATAGCTCGACAGTCCGACGCCCTCCCAGCCAACAAAAAGCAGCGCATAGTTCGCGGCCAGCACCAGGATGAGCATGAAGAACATAAACAGATTCAAGTAAGAGAAAAACCGGTAGTAGCCGCCTTCATGGGTCATGTAACCGGTGGCGTAAATGTGGATGAGCCAGCCAACGCCGGTGACGACCAGCACCATGACTACGGTGAGCTGGTCCAATTGCAAATCGAAGCCCGCACGGAAATTTCCCGCAGCCATCCAGGTGAAGTACTCTTTGTGGAAAAGGACTTGGCCGGAGTCGAAAAACTCGCGGACCGCTTCGAGCGCGCAGAGGAACGCCAAACCTGTCGAGCTGATAGCCGTGATGATTATGTATTTGTTGGGCCATTGTGCGCCCAACAGCCCGTTGACTGCGGAGCCAAGCAGCGGCAGTAGCGGAACAATCCACAAGTACTCGAGCATCGGATGTGCAGGCATCAGAGTTTGAGCAGGTCCACGCGCTCGACATTGAGCGTTTGCCGGTTGCGCGCAATCAAGATGATGATTCCCAGGCCCACGGCCGCTTCCGCCGCGGCGACCACGATCACGAACAGCACAAAAACCTGCCCGTCGAGTTTGCCCAGCGCCTGGCTAAAAGCCACGAACGCCAGATTCACCGCGTTAAGCATCAATTCGATGGACATGAAGATGGTGATGACGTTGCGCTTGAAAATGAACGCGAACACGCCCAGGCCAAACAAAATCGCGCTCAGGATCACGTAATAGTTCGTCGGGACCATTCAGCTTTTCTCCCGCTGCGCCAAAACCGTGGCGCCCAGAATCGCCACGAGAATCAGGAACGAGGTCAATTCGAAGGGATATACGAAATCCTTGAAAACCATCTCGGAAATGCCCTTGGTGGAAGAAAGCGCGCCAGTTTGCGTCGCCGCTTGCACGCTCGCGCCTGACCTCGCAATGGTTGCGGCTACGAACGCCGCCAGCGCCGCGGCGAGCAGCAGTCCGGGCGGACCAGCCAGCTTGGAAAGACTGGTGTGTTCTTCCACGCCGGCGTTCAGCAACATAATCACAAAGACGAACAGCACCATGATCGCGCCGCCATAGACAATGATTTGCACGGCCGCAACGAACTCCGCACCCATCAGCAAATAGAGTCCAGCGAGCGCCACCATCACCACGATCAGCGAAAGCGCACTGTGAATCGGATGCTTTTGCAGAATCAGGTTGACTGCTCCGATTACGGCGAGCGCGGACAAGACGAAGAAAACAAGCAGCGGCGTGGTCATTTAGCACCCCACTGCATCTTCGCGAGGATCACGAAGCTGGTCAGAATCACGTTCACGATGGAAACGGGCACCAAGAGTTTCCATCCGAAGGCCATCAACTGGTCGTAGCGGAAACGCGGCAGCGTTCCGCGCATCCACACGTAAACGAACAGGAAGAGCAACACTTTGGAAAGGAACCAAAACGGCGCTTGAATAAACTCATTGATGTGGGGAAACACAATGAAAATGAGGCCGAACGCGGTGATGGCCGTGCCCACGGCAGGCAAAACCAGCCGTCCGAAAATCGTTTCGTAACGGAAGCCGTCCATGATGACCCACAAACCGAAGGGAATCAGGATCACCGAAGGCAAATAGTGCGTGATCGTCCAGGATGCAGGGAAGGGAGAGAGCCAGCCGCCGAGAAACATGATGGTGCAGAGACACGAGACGGTGATCATGCTTGTGTATTCGGCGATGAAAAACATGGCGAATTTGAAGCTGGCGTATTCGGTGTGAAAGCCGGCGACGAGTTCGGACTCGGCTTCGGGCAGGTCGAAGGGCACGCGGTTGGTCTCCGCAACCGCCGCGATGAAGAAACAGAAGAAGCCGAGGATCTGCGGCCAAAGGTTCCAGCCAAACATCCCATGGTCGGGATGCCCAACGGGCGGAGCCTGAGCATTAATGATGTCGCGCAGGTTGAAGCTACCAGCCATCAAAAGGACTCCGACCACCGACATAGTCAGCGCCAATTCGTAGCTGACCATCTGTGCGGAGCTGCGCAGCCCGCCGAGCAGCGGATATTTGCTATTGGAGGACCAGCCCGCCAGAGCCACTCCGTAAACGCCGAGTGCGGTGATGGCGAACAGCGCAAGGATGCCGACATTCAGATTCAGCGGCGCGATTCCCAGATAGATGTCGTGCCCGCGCCATCGGATGGGATCCGGCCCAAAAGGAATAATGGCGATGGAAGTCAGCGCGAGCGCCAGCGCAAGCAATGGCGCGAGGTAATACACGAATTTGTCCACGCCGGCGGGCGTGGGGTCTTCTTTGAAGAAGAATTTCAAGCCATCCGCCAGTGGCTGGAGCAACCCGTGCGGACCAACGCGATGCGGTCCCCAGCGCGACTGGATGTGCGCGACGACTTTGCGTTCGAACCACGTCAGATAGGCATTCACCGTGAGCACGATGAAAAGCAGGATTGCGATTTTGGCAACCGCGATGCCTAGTTCGTCGTTGGTGGGGAAGAACGGATGCACGGCTAGTTGTCTGCCTCCGGCAAGGATTCCATCATCGTGCACCAACGGGTGAGCGTGCCGCTGGTGAAAAGCGTGTCGTTCGCGGAGCGAATCAGTCCGGCGGGGACGTCGTAAGGTGCGCGACCGTTGCGAGCAAATTGCACGTGCGTGGCTTCCGCCCCGCCGGTGAGCAAACCCGCAAGAGGCACATTGTACGCGGGCACCATTTTGCGAATTTCTTCGAACACCGCGTCAGGGGTTTTGTAATGGAAGGCCTTGCCGAGTCCCTGTTTTTCGAGTTGATGCGAAAGAATGCGCAGCAGGTCAAAATCGCTCCGCGGCCCCATCATTTCTGCGGCTTTGCGCAGAAGTTGGGTTTCGCCGGAGGTGTTCGTGACCGTGCCGTCCTTTTCGTACGCAGAAGCTGCTGGAAGAACGATGTCCCCCGCTTTGGCGGTTTCGGTCAAAAACATTTCCTGCACGATGAGCAGTTCGAGTTTGCCACGCCCTTCGCCAGGCTTTCCAAAGTGAACCAGGGGATTGGCGCCTACGACGTAAAGGGCTTTGAGTTTTCCCGACTGCGCGGCTTCCACCATTTGCGGCCCAGTCTGGCCCGGGTGCGACGAAAGCACGCAGCCCCAAAGCTGTTCGAAGGCTTCGCGCGCCCTCGCATCGTCCACGTGCGCGTAGCCGGGGAAACGGTCGGGCAGCAGGCCCATGTCGGCAGCGCCGCGCGAATTGGCGTAATCGCCGAGCGCCATGTAGCGGGTTTTGCCGGGCAGCTTCGAACCAAAAGTGACGACAGTGGCGATGGCTGCGCCGGAAACTTCCGCGCCAAAGACAATGGCCACGTCCGTTTCCGCTTCGAGCGCGGCCTTCAATTGCACAAGTTGCTCGACAAGTTCCGGCGCAAGCTGTCCTTCTTCGTGCCCCAGCCATTTCAAGACGGCGTGTTCCTGACCCTCCGAGATCCTCACGAACTGCTTGGCTTTGCGCTGCAGCTTGATTTCGTTCGAATTGATGAGGAACAGCTTAGTGCCAAAATGCCGGATGCCGCTGCGAATCTGCCAGGCCACCAGAGGATTCTGGTTGGTGGGATTGTTGCCGATCACCAGGACGGCTTTCGACTGATACAACTGCTCCATGGTGAGCAGGGAATTGGCGGCGCGCTCGCCGAGCGCGGTGATGAGTCCAGCGTAATCGGCGCTGCGGTGATGATCGATGTTGTTGGTGCCAAAAGTCGCGCGCGCGAGGCGCTGCAGCAGATAATTCTCCTCGTTTGAAGTGCGATTGGAGCCGATAAAGCCGATGGTTTCTTTGCCACCGGAGTCGTAAGCGGCTTTCAGCATCGTTGCTGCGGCTTGCGCTGCCTCTTCCCAGGAGACGGGGAGCAGCTTGTCACCTTTGCGTAGAAGCGGCTGGCGAATGCGTTCCGCGTGGCTGGTGAAGTCGAAACCGAAGCGACCCTTCACGCAGAGAAAATCTTTGTTGATGCCGCTCAAGTCGCGGTTGTTGGCACGCAGAATTTCGTGATTGCGCACGCTGAGCGTGGTCTTGCATCCATTCGAGCAGTGCGCGCACACGGTCGGGACGTATTGCATCTCCCAAGGCCGCGTTTTGTAACGATACGTGCCGCTGGTCAGCGCGCCCACCGGGCAAATATCGATGCACATGCCGCACTCTTCGCACTCGAGGTGATCGCCGCGATTCGGGATGATCACGCTGTTCGCGCCGCGCATCCCCACGCCGAGGGCTTTCACGTCCATGCCTTCATCACAAACGCGCACGCAGCGGAAGCACAGAATGCATCGCGGCGCATCGTAGTACACCAGCTCTGACCACTTTTCCTCGGGGCGGTGAATTTTTTCTTCAACGAAGCGGCTGGAGTCGGCGCCGTAGCGGAACACCATGTCCTGCAGCTCGCATTCGCCGCCCTTGTCACAAACGGGGCAGTCCAGAGGATGATTGGTCAGCAGGAATTCGAGCATGGCCTTACGTGCCTGGCGCACTTGTTCGCTGTCCGTGCGAACGACCATGCCATCGGTCGCGACCAACGTGCACGCGGTCTGCAGCTTGGGCGCTTTTTCGATTTCCACGAGGCACATGCGGCACGCCGCCTGAAGAGACAGGCCGGGATAGTAGCAGAACGACGGCACTTCCGTGCCGATGCGCCGCGTCGCCTCGATGACCAGCGTACCTTGCGGGACCTGCACTTCGCGGTCGTTGATCTTCAGTTTGATGAGTTTCTGATCTGGCATGATTCCTTACCGCCAGCCCCTTAATCTTCGCCTCTTGTCCTTTTAGCTTTTATCTGGCGCCAACGAGCGCTCCCGCGGATTTGTGGGCACAACGTCCCTTCAAATGCTCTTCAAACTCGCCGCGCCATTTTTTCATGATGCTGATGGTCGGCATGGCTGCGGCGTCACCCAGCGGGCAAAACGTCCGGCCCAGCATGTTTTTCGCAAGGTCGGCGATGAGATCGATGTCTTCTTCGCGCCCCAGTCCCGCGTGAAAACGCTCCAGCGTCTTGCGCAGCCAGATGGTTCCTTCCCGACAGGGAATGCACCAGCCGCAGGACTCGTGCGCGTAAAAATGCATGATGCGCCGCGCCATGTCCACCATGCAGGTGTCTCCGTCTATCACCACCATGCCGCCGGAGCCGAGCATCGAGCCGGCTTTGGCGAGTGCGTCGTAATCCATCGGGATGTCGATTTCGTCGGCGGTGAGAAACGGGCAGGAGCTTCCGCCGGGAATCACCGCTTTCAGTTTTTTTCCTTCGGCGATTCCACCGGCCACTTCGTAAATAAACTTCTTCATGTTCATTCCGAGTGGGATTTCGTAAATGCCGGGCTTCCGGACGTGACCGGAGACGCACAGGAGGCGCGTGCCGCCGTTTCGGGGCGTGCCACGATTGGCGTAGGCTTCGCCGCCTTCGCGGATAATCGAAGGCACGGCGCTCAACGTCTCGACGTTGTTGATAATCGTGGGGCAGCCATACAGTCCCACGACGGCGGGGAAGGGCGGCTTGATGCGCGGATAGCCGCGCTTGCCTTCGAGCGATTCCATCAGCGCGGATTCTTCGCCGCATTCATACGCGCCCGCGCCGGTGTGAATCAGCAAATCAAAATCAAAGCCCGTGGCCAGGATATTTTTTCCCAGGTAGCCGGCGTTGTACGCTTCGGCGATGGCGGCGTCCACGATGTCCAGGACGTAACGGTATTCTCCACGGATGTAAATGAATCCCTGGTGCGAGTTGATGGCGCGGCCCGCGATCACGATACCTTCAATCAACTGATGCGGATCCATTTCCATCAGCGGGCGGTCCTTGCACGTGCCCGGTTCCGACTCGTCGGCGTTGCAAATCACGTATCTGGCTTTCGGCGAATCCTTCGGCACGAACGACCACTTCATTCCCGCCGGAAAGCCCGCGCCGCCGCGCCCGCGGAGGTTCGACTTCTTCACCTCTTCGATAATGGACTCCGGCGTCATTTCTTTCAGCGCTTTTTCCAGCGCTTTATAGCCGCCCTGCATCAGGTAGACGTCGAGTTTGTGCGAGTCCTTCATGCCCCATCGCCGGCTGATGAGCGGCGTCTCCAGGACGTTGCGGTCGTGCAGCGCGCCGGAAGTGACTGGTTCTGGCGCCGGGCGTCTTCCCGCGTCGAGTTCCTCGATGATGCGGTCGAACTTCTGTGGCGTAACGTTTTCGTAGAAATCGTAATTCACCTGCATGGCTGGCGCGCCGGTGCATGCGCCGATGCACTCGACCTCTTCGAGCGAGAAAACGCCGTCCTGCGTGGTTTCTTTGTGGCCAATCTCGAGCCGCTTCTTCGCGCGTTCCAGGAGTTCGTAGCCGCCCTTCAGCATGCATGCCACGTTGGTGCAAATCTGCACGTGATGCTTGCCCATGGTCTTGCGGCGCAGCATCGAGTAGTAGGCGAGCGTTTCTTCGACTTGGACATTATTCAGGTCCAGACGCCGCGCGACTTCCGCAATCATTTCGTCGCTGATGTAGCCGAATTCGTCCTGCGCGTACATCAGCATGGGAATCAGCGCGCTGCGCTTCACCGGATAACTGGTTTGCAGCTTTTCAAATTTCGCCGAAAGTTTAGGGGAAAGTTCCATGGCTACCTGTCGACTTCTCCGAGCACGATGTCAATCGTCCCGATGCACGCGATCACGTCGGCAATCAACTGCCCTTCGATGAGCTTGGGCAGCGCCTGCAAATTGATGAACGAAGGGGAGCGGAAATGCACGCGAAGCGGCTTGGGCGAACCGTCGCTGGCCACGAAGCAGCCCAGCTCGCCGCGCGGCGACTCCACGGCAACAAACGCCTCGCCGGGCTGCGGAGAAAATCCCTCAGTGAAAATTTTGAAGTGGTAGATGAGCGCTTCCATCTCCGTCTTCATTTTTTCGCGTTGCGGCGGGATGATTCCGGGCGCTTCCGCGGTGATCGGCCCCTCGTCGGCGATTTTTTCCATGGCCTGGTGGATGATTTTCAGGCTTTCGCGGATCTCCGCCACGCGCACCAGGTACCGCGCGTAACAATCCGATTCCGTGCGCGTGGGCACGTCAAAGTTGAATTCCTCATAGCTTGAATAAGGGAAAACTTTGCGGTTGTCGTACGCCAGGCCTGCCGCGCGCAACGTCGGGCCGGTCATGCTCCAGGCAATCGCGTCTTCCGGAGAAATGTACCCGATGTCCTTGGTGCGGCGGACCCAAATAGGGTTTTTCGTCAGCAGCTCCTCGTATTCATCCACGCGGCTGGGCATCATGTTCAAGAATTTTCGTACCGCCGGACGCCAACCCGCGGGCGGCTCTAGCGCCACGCCGCCGATGCGAATGTAGCTGGTCATCATGCGCTGGCCGGCGAACATCTCGAAAATTTTCAAGATTTCTTCGCGCTCGCGGAAGCAATAGAGAAACACCGACATCGCGCCCAGGTCGATGGCGTGCGTCCCCAGCCACACGAGGTGAGAGGAAATGCGCTGCAACTCGACCGTCAGCACGCGGATGTATTGCGCGCGCTTGGGCACTTCCAGACCGAGCAGCTTTTCCACCGCCAGGCAATACACCAGGTTGTTGCCCAGCGGATTCAAGTAATCTATGCGGTCGGTGAGCGTGATGGCTTGCGAGTAGGTTTTGTCTTCGCAGGATTTTTCGATGCCAGTGTGCAGATAACCGATGTCGGGAACGGCTTTCACTACCGTTTCGCCGTCGAGCTCCAGCAAAATGCGCAGCACGCCGTGCGTCGACGGGTGCTGCGGTCCCATGTTGAGGACCATGGTTTTTGCTGTGCCCGTAACGGTGTCAACGGTGGTCATAGCATGCTGCTTTTCTTGAAGAGGTCGCTCGTGCTGGGCACGTCGCGGAAGCCTTCCACGGGAAAATCCTTGCGCAGCGGATAGCCTTCCCAATCTTCGGGAAGCAGGATGCGGCGCAAATCGGGATGGCCGTTAAAGCGAACGCCGAACAGGTCGAAAATCTCCCGCTCCAGCCAGTTCGCGCCGGGCCAAACGGAGACAAGCGAATCGACCACAGGATCTTGCCCGCTGACGCACACCTGCAAACGCACCTTGTCGCGTCTGGGAATGGACACCAGGTGGTAGTTCAGCTCAAATCGCGGTTCAACCGGGTAGCGGTCGACGCAAGTGGCGTCCGTCAGCAAGTTGAACTGCAGTTTCGCATTTGCGCGGCAATGCTCGGCGGCGGCGCGCAGCAACTCTCGCGGCAGGACGATCGTCGTCTCATCACGAAATTCGATGACCTCCGCAATGGCCTGAGGGTTCCACGACCGCAAGCACTCGACTACAACATTAGCGTTTTGGCTGGAAGACTCCGTCACAATTTCCAATCTCACGAGCGCCGTTATTTGTGCCAGTCCAGCGCGCCCTTTTTCCAGAGATAGAGATAGCCGACCAGAAGAACGGCAATGTAGATCATCATCTCCACAAAGCCGTACCAGCGTAAACTGCGAAAGATGTAGGCCCAGGGGTACAGAAAGATGGCTTCCACGTCGAATAAGATGAAAACCATCGCCACAAGATAAAACTTAACGGAAAAGGGTTCCCGCGCGTCACCTGTGGGTTCCATGCCGCATTCATACGCCTGCTGCTTGGCCCGGTTCGGACGGCGCCATCCCACAACCACAGAAGCCACCGTCAGAGCGGCAGCAAGCCCGGTGGCAATCAGCAGGTGTAGGAAAAGTGGAGCATAGGTACGTAAGCCGGAATCCGTCATAGTCAAATTGCTATAATATCGATTTGGGAGGCGCTCGGTCAATTCGGGCGAAACCTGCTGGGCTTGCTCCAGCCTGCGCATGGCAGGGCGGAAACGGAAATGCAATTTGGCCACAACTCCAACGTGACCGTCGACGGCGCCACCTACCACGTCCAGACCGAAGAGCGCGGGACCGCACAAGCGCTTATTGATACGACCGTTTATTTGCGCGGGCACGTGCTTCATCGCCGCACGGACAGTTTCAAGGATTTGCTTCCGCTCAACGCGGACCGCGAGCAGGCTCTGAAGCTTCGCGTGGACACGCAGCATCGCAGCGTGGTGGATGAAATTCGCTCAGGCAAGCTGCGCTTGACGATTCCCGGTGACGCAAAAATGCCGCCTCCTCACTCCGAGGCTGCTGCCAAATCAGAGGCTGCGCTTCACTTGGAACTGCTCAATGCCAAAAACTGGCTCACCGGCAAGCGCGCTATGTTGCAAATCGTCGTGCTGGATGCCGCGAATAAGCCGGTTGAACGGGCCACGGTGATGGCTCGCGTGGAAGGAGCGGCGCAGCCGGCTGGATTTTCCGCCGAAACCGGTTCGCTCGGGCGCACGAATCTTGAATTTGAAATGCCGTCTCTGGTCGGACCTGAGGTGGCGCTGGTCCTGGAAGCCTCCAAGGGAAAGGCTCGCGCTCGTTTGCGTTTTCAGTTGCGCGCCAAGCCGCGGGTGCCCTCAGCATCATAAGGAATGCTGTTTATGCTTACGATTACCGTCAATGGAGAGCAACGCGAAGCTAAGCCCGGCTCCACAGTCACGGACTTGCTCCAAGAAATGGGCCTGGATCCCGGTCGCGTGGCCATCGAACGCAATCTTGAAATTCTCTCCCGGCCGGATTGGCAGAAGACCAGCCTTCAGCCTGGCGATCGCTACGAAATCGTGCAATTCGTAGGCGGCGGCTAAATTCCTTCGAGCAGGTGACCCATTTTGCGTTTCTTGGTTTTCAGATACGCACGCGAGATTTTTGACACGCGCGGCTGGCACGGCACGCGCTCCACGATTCGAATTCCCGCTTGTTCCAGTTGCCGCACCTTTTCGGGGTTGTTGGAAAGCAGCCGGATGCGCTTGGCGCCGAGCTTTTTCAAGATTTGCGCGGTGAAATCATATTCGCGCGCGTCTGCGGCGAATCCCAGCTTTTCGTTCGCTTCCACCGTGTCCATCCCGCCGTCTTGCAATTGATAAGCACGAAGCTTGTTCATCAGGCCGATGCCACGACCTTCCTGGGGAAGATAGAGCAAGATTCCCGACGGTGCCTGCCCGATTTTCTTCATCGAGAGTTCGAGCTGCGAACGGCAATCGCACCGCAGGGAAGTGAGCACGTCTCCCGTCAGGCACTGCGAGTGCACGCGTACCAGCGGCGCGGTTTTCCTATTCAGATTTCCGCGAACCAGTGCTACCGCTTCTTCGTTTTTTCCGCGGCCCTGAAAACCAAAGATCGTGAAGCGGCCATAGCGCGTTGGAAGATCCGCCCGCGCGACCTTCCGCACGCCCGCGCTCTTATTGCTTGAACGCTTACTCTGTCCCAATTTCGCTCTCATGGGAAACGAGCAGTATAGCAGGAACCACGATTCGGACCCTTTCGCCGTTTGGTCCGCCAACCCCGTTAATCAAGCTCATGGCAAATTATTTGCACGTTTTCGTGATGCATTGGAGTGGAAAAATCAGTCCCAAAACTTGATTGCCGGAGCGAAATGGCAAGTCTTCTCTGAAGTGGGAAATGCCGAGTCCTTGAAGTCTTTCAGTTCCTTTCCACCGACGAAAAGTCAGGGGGGGAATGGATTCTTCTTTGCCTGCATACATTCCGGTGCGGAAAGCTCTGACCGCTCTTCCAACGCCATCATCGATAGCGATTGTGTGTAATTCTAATTCTTCTTTTCCTTGTGCAGCGAGCACGAAGATGAATCGTTTCTCTGGCAAATCCAAGAAATGCCTGTGGATCAACAACTGGACCAGACTCTTAATCTGCTCGGAGCTGACTTTGCTTCGACACGTCGGAACTGCCGTCAAGGACATCGGTCGCTTGGGATATGCCTGCCAAGCAAGAGAGCCATCGCCATAAACAAAGAATGTCTGATAACTTTCAGGCGATGGCGGTTCATAGAGGATCTTCAGCTTCTGAAGAGCCACTGCGTCTCGTAAGAGCCGCGGTCAAGTTGATGCTGCAGAGGTTCTGCGGACGCCTGAAGCAAAGATACCAGCCGAAGCGTGAAGAAAAACCGCATTATGACGGATTGTACCCTCGCGGTCATTGTATGTCCGCTGCTGTACCTTGCCTAACCGCAAAATTGAGTCGCTGCCCTGTCTTTCCCTTTTGGCCAACTCGCTTTACTTCCCCGAGCGGATTGGCTAGCGTTACCTGAGGCACGAACCGCCGATGGATTCCGCTACCACAGTTCGCGAATTCCTCTTCACCTTGCTGTTAAAGGTGGCGGTGGCCTCCTCCTTCGCCGCACTCCTGGTTCGGTGGAACACCCTGCGGCGCGTGTTGTTCACGGAGCAGCGCGACCCTGATCAAAAATTGAAATTGATGCTGTTCATGGTGCCTCCGCTGATTTTGGGCGTGACTCTTCGCCTGATTGGTGGCGCCGCCTATTCCTTCGCCGATATGTCGCTCGAAGGCGCGTTCCTGATGGGCTTGCTCGGCGGCCGCGTCGTGGGACCGATCGGGGGAGCCATTATCACGATTCCCGCTTTGGTGGGACGCGAATGGCTGGCGATGCCCGCGTCATCTGCGGCGGGCTTGCTGGGCGGGTTGATCCGCCAAGCCATTCCGAACAAAGAAGATCTTTGGAATTTCGGGCCGTTCACTTTTTTGAACATTCCCAAGGCCACCGTGCGCCTGTTGCGGAAGGCCGAATTGTCCTGGGAGATGGCCCCGCTCGCGACCTGCGTGGGGCTGGAAGTGGGACGTGTCGCGCTCGTGCTGGCGACGAAACCAAAATGGCTGTTCGCCATTCATGCGAAGTGGGACTGGTGGCTGGTGCTTGCGGTGATTGCTGCGCTGATGTCGGTGGCCGCACCGCTGAAAATCTGGAACAACACGCGCAACGAAATGAAGCTCGAGCGCCACCAGCAGCTCCTGCTGAAGGCGCGCATGGACGCGCTGTCGCGGCAGATCAATCCGCACTTTCTTTTCAACACGCTGAATACGGTGACCTCGCTGATTCGTTTCGACCCGGACGCGGCTCGCGGCGTGGTGCTGAAGCTGAGCAACATTCTGCGCAGACTGCTGCGCAAGCACGAAACGTTTGTGCCGCTCCGCGAGGAATTGCAGTTCATCGACGATTATCTGGACATCGAAGTGGCGCGGTTCGGCCGCGAAAATCTGGAAATTGTGAAGCACGTCGACGACGCGGCGCTGGAAGCGTTTGTGCCCAACATGCTGTTGCAGCCGATTGTCGAGAACTGCTTGAAGCATGGCCTGGCGCCGAAAATTGGCGGCGGAAAAATCGAATTGCGCACTGCCAGTCACGATGGCCGTCTGCGCATCGAGATTGAAGACAACGGTGTGGGCATTTCCGAAGAAAAACTGCCGCACGTTTACGTGGAGGGAATCGGCTTGAGCAATGTGCGCGAACGCTTGCGTGTTCTCTACGGCGCCGATTTTCAGCTCGTTATCCAAAGCCAGCAGAGCGAAGGCACCGTGATTCGCATCGACATTCCGGAATTGGTTCCGGCGCTTCAGGAAGTCAGAAAGTAAGTTTCTAGCCTATCGGTCAACCTGCTGTTATTCCTGCGTCTGAACAATGTGCAACGCGCGTTGTATTCCACGCCAAGGCTGATTTCTCTTGCAAATGTGGCTTGACAGCGGTGCGGCTGCCGCCTAGAGTGTCGCGCATCGATGCTTCCCTTGGGGCAATGCACCAAACGTTTCACAGCGCATTTTCCATGCAAAGATCAGTCTATACGGAGACACGAAGATGATGAACGGGCATCCACGGATTCTGCGCAGCGCGATTCTGCTTTTGGCGGGATGTGGCTTGCTGACTGCGCAACTCGGTGCGCAAGAGCAAAAAGCGGCCGCATCCAAAAGCGCTCCTGCGGCGAAGAAGAGTTCGGGAAGCGCAGCGGCTACGAATGCGCCGCCAGCTGCGGTGCATGGCCAGGAACTGACCGAGGCCGATCTTTCCGCGTTTCTCGACGGGTTGGTGCCGCAGCAGATTGAGAAGGCCGACATCGCCGGCGCCGTCATCGCTGTCGTGAAAGATGGAAAAGTTCTCTTCGAGAAAGGCTATGGCTACTCCGATGCCGAGAAGAAAACGCCAGTGTCTCCGCAGGATACGCTTTTCCGCCCAGGCTCCATCTCGAAGACGTTCACTTGGACGGCGGTGATGCAACAAGTTGAGCAGGGCAAGCTGAATCTGGACACGGACGTAAACCAGTATCTCGACTTCAAGATTCCGCCAACATTTGGCAAGCCCACCACGTTGCGCGACATCATGACCCATCGCTCCGGCCTCGAAGAAACCATCAAGGATCTCTTTGTCGGTTCCCAGAACGATTTGACGCCCATGGCCAAATACCTGCCATCGCATTTGCCCGCGCAGATTTTTCCACCCGGCACAGTGCCTGCTTATTCGAATTACGCGACTACCCTGGCGGCCTATATGGTTCAGCGCGTTTCCGGCCAACCGTTCGACGATTACGTGGAAGAACATTTCTTCAAGTCGCTGAACATGACGCGCGCCACGTTCCGTCAGCCGCTCCCAGAAACGCTGAAACCCTTCATGTCCAACGGATATGACCTCGGTTCCGGTAAACCCAAGCCGTTCGAATGGGTGGAAGTAGCGCCAGCGGGTTCGCTCTCCGCCTCCGCCGAATCGATGACCCACTGGATGATCATGCATTTGCAAAACGGCCGCTACGGTGACGCGCAAATCCTTAAACCAGAGACGGCCATCCAGATGCACGCGCGCCAAGAAGGCTGGCCCGCGGGCATGAATGCCATGGCCCTCGGATTTTACGAGCAAAACATGAATGGCCACCGGGTGATCGGGCATGGCGGCGACACCGAATTGTTCCACAGCGATATGCTGTTGCTGCCGGGTGACAACGTGGGCCTGTTTGTGTCTTACAACAGCGCGGGACGCCCCGACCATGGCGATGCACGTGGCGATTTGTTTCAGAAATTCATGGATCGCTATTTCCCAGCGGCTCCGGAAAAGGATCCGGCTCTTTCCACTGCGGCGGACGATGCGCGCAGCGTGGCGGGCCCTTACAAAATCAGCCGCCGCTTCGAAACGAATATCCTGGCCGTGACCACCACGCTGGGAGAAGCCAAATTCGTGTTCGATCCTAAGGACAACACGGTTTACCTGGACGGTTTCTTCAAGAAAGAAAACGGGCAGCGGCGGCATTTCAAGGAAGTGGCGCCGATGCTGTTTCGCTCGGTCGATGGACCGGAAAAGATCGCCCTCGTGAAGGATAAAAGCGGAAAGCGCATGGTGTACATTGATTATCCCTTCATGCTCTTTCAGGAAGTGGACGGGGGCCTGGACAGGCAGATATTCAATTACGTGGTGATCGGGTTCAGCGTTGGCGTCATGGTGTTGACGATTCTGCTTTGGCCGGTGGCCGCGATTCTTCGGAAACATTACGGCAAGCCGCTCACGCTGACGCTGGGAGACGGCGCGCGACGCTGGCGGCGCTGGGTCAGGGTCGCGTGCTTCGTCGACATCGCCTATTTGGCCTGTCTGACGCTGGTGCTGAACGCTTTGGAAAAACCGGGCGGCTTGGGCTCCGGCAGTGAATGGAAGCTGCACCTCTGGCAAGCGATCGGAGTCCTTGGCGGGATCGGGGCGCTGATTACCATCATCGCTGCCATCAAATCCTGGGGCGACGAGCAGCAATGGGTTTGGTACAAAATCTGGAACACCTTGCTTGCCGTCGGCTGCGTTGGATTTTTTTGGTTCCTGGTGCACTGGCACCTGCTCAATTTCAGCCTCAATTACTAAAACAACCGCGGTTGCATGTTTCAAGATGTGGCCGAAGCGCCGGCGTCAGTCGTCTGTCCGTTTATTTCTTTGACGAAGTTGGAATCGAAGAGGGCCGAGGTGTTTGGAGATGCCCTCGGCTCGCGGCGTCCCGCGCTTCATCAGGCGGGAAGCAGGCCGCCGGTGCGACCGCGCGTTAACCGCAAAGGCCTGGAAAGGTCCGCAAAACTCCTGCGAAAAAAGTGCTTGACAAGCGGGCGATTTGTTTTGTATTTTCTGAAGAGAGAGAAATTACAGAAATGAGCGTACATACAAAAACAACGCAAAACCCCCTGACCCCCGTGGCCCAGAAGTTCATTCTCCACTGGGGCGAAATGGGCACCCGCTGGGGCATCAACCGCACTGTCGCGCAGGTGCACGCCCTCTTGTTTCTCTCGCCCCGGCCCCTGCCAGCGGACGAGATCGCCGAAACCCTGGCTGTGGCGCGTTCGAATGTCAGCACCAGCCTGCGCGAGTTGCAAGGCTGGCGCATCGTCCGCGTGGTCCACGTGCTCGGCGACCGGCGAGACCACTTCGAATCCATCAAAGACGTATGGGAAATCTTCCGCATTATTTCCGAAGAACGAAAGCGCCGGGAAATCGATCCCACGCTCCGCGTGCTCGACGAATGTGTGCAGGAAGTGAAGGCGAATCCGCAGGGTGACGCCTACACCCGGGAGCGGCTGACCGATATGAGGGAATTCTTGATGGCGATGACTGGATTGTTCGACGAGGTAATTCATATGCCGGCGGGTACGCTGAAAGGCGTGCTGAAGTTGCGCGGGAAAGTCGTGACTATGCTTGGC